>RCMY010000003.1_pt1 | contig 226412 bp, 195 predicted proteins | sample 2041341 | NCBI WGS metagenome assembly RCMY01 (sample SAMN09708234, study PRJNA481090) | Marine sediment metagenome, whole genome shotgun sequencing project. | reverse complement strand
CATAAAATATTGTACTTACAAACAAAAAAATAAAAAATAAAAATGAAAATTTCTTGATTCTTTCCATTTTAGTACCTCCATAAATATAAATTTAATAATATTATATAACATGTAGAAAATTAAAGCAATATAATTTATAAAAGTATAAAAATAAGAAGTGGAAAATTTTTGTTTATATAGTATAATAAGAATGTATTTAATAAATAAACTATTAGATATTTTACATTGAAATAATCGGAAAAGCATTAGAAAAATATATATGAAATGCCTGAAATAAATAACTGATTTAAAAAAATTTGGTTAATGTAATGGAAGAATATTATTTAAATACTGACAGACCTGTCAAAGTGGTAAAGAAAGATATGATAAAGTAAAAAATATAGATAAAATGAGTGGAAGAAAAGCTAAAATTATTGATCAAGAGTTATTAAAAGTATACTTTATTGGTTTTTTCAGAGCTGATTATTATTCTATGCATATAGTGCTTATCAATATGCAGCAGCGGGTGGAAGCAGGGGAAATTACCCTTGGGTATTAAATAGGAAAGATAGCTTAGAGGAGAAATATATAATTAATTAGTCAAAATGGCTATGATGCAAAATTACTTAAAAAATTTTAGAATAGGCAGAGGATAATTATGTTTGAAAATAGAATAAAAAGTATTAATAATAAAAAGATGGATAAAAACGGTGATTTTATTATTTACTGGATGCAGAGAAGCATAAGAAGTTCCTATAATCATTCATTAGAATATGCAATTCATTTAGCAAATGACTTAAAAAAAAATTTGTTGGTAATTTTTTGTTTTGACAGAAAATTTTCAGAAATGAATGAACGAAGCTGTTATTTTCTTTTTGAATCGCTTAAAGATGTGGAAGAAAACTTAAAAGACAGGGGGATTAGATTCATAGTTTTAGATTCAAGTCCTTTGATAACTAAGATTTTGGAGTATTCAAAAAGATCTGTCTGTATTATAACCGATAGGGCATATTTAAAATATTTGAAAAAAATAAGAGAAGAAGTCGGGGAAAAAGTTTCTGTAAGAATGATTCAAATAGAATCAGATGTAGTAGTGCCGATAGAAATAGCATCTTTAAAAGAAGAATATTCAGCAAGGACTCTCAGAGGAAAATTACATAAAGTTTTAGATTTTTATTTAAATAAAGATTTTGAATATACTAAATATGAAATGAATTATCTAGATGAAATTAAAACTGATTTTGATTTAGAAAAAACACATGAAATAATTGAAAGCCTGAATATAGATAAAACAGTAAGAAAATCAAATTACTTTACCGGAGGAGAAAATACGGCAAAAAAAATTCTGGAAAATTTTATTTCTGAAAAATTAGAAGGATACAGTAAATTTAGAAATAATCCTGAATTAGAATATCAGTCAAATTTGTCTCCTTATTTGCATTTTGGAAATATATCACCTTTATTTGTGGCAAAAGAAATTTCAAAATCTGAAAAAAACAGAGAATCTTTGGAGGAGTTTTTGGAAGAACTTATAGTAAGGAGAGAATTGGCAATAAATTTTATTTATTATAATCAAGATTACGATAAATTTCAAAGTATGACATATTTATGGGCATATGAAACTATGGATAAACACAAAAATGATCAAAAAGAGTATGTGTATTCATTAGAAATTCTTGAAAAAAGTGAAACACATGATAAATATTGGAATTCGGCTCAGAAAGAAATGATGGTAACAGGTAAGATGCATGGCTATATGAGAATGTACTGGGCAAAAAAAATAATAGAATGGACAGAAAAATTTGAAGAAGCTTATGAAATAATAAAATATTTGAATAATAAGTATTTTATTGACGGCAGAGATGAAAACGGTTATGCAGGAATAGCATGGTGTTTTGGAAAACATGACAGAGCTTGGAATGAAAGAAATATTTTCGGAAAATTAAGATATATGAACTCAAATGGTTTGAAAAGGAAATTTGATATAGAGAAATATGTGGAGAAGATAAATAAACTATAGACTTTTTAGGAATGGTGATAATTTCATGAAAAGATTAGAGAGAAAAATAAACATAGGCATATCAGCATGTCAATTAGGTGCAAAAGTAAGATATAATTTTAAAGGTTGGGATATGCTGGGATATTTAAAACGAGAAAAGGAACTTTTTATATGGCATCCAATATGTCCTGAAGTATTGTCAGAATTAGGAGTACCAAGAAAGCCCATAAGATTAGTAGGGGGAAATGGTGATGATTTTTGGGATAATAAAGCAATTGTGAAAAATTCTAATGGTCAGCAGGTTAATCATGAAATAATTAGAGGAATGACAGAGAGTTTAGAATTTTTAAAAAGAGTAAAAGCAGATGTATTTATTTATATGGAGGGGAGTCCGTCTTGTGGAGTTTATAGAACAACTTTAAAAAACAGCAGGCTGGGAAAGCCGCCGGGAATTTTTGGCTCATTATTATTAAAAGAGAACATTTTCCTTATTCCTTCGTCTGACCTGCAAAGCCCGATAAAATGGTGGGACTGGAGAAGAAGGATGTATGCATATGTATGGTTAAAAGATCAAAATTTTGAAAAAGCAGATGAAATTTATGAAATATGGCATACACTAAAATTCTTGGTTCAGGAAATCAACCGTCAAAATGCAGATGAAATAGGCAGAAAATTATCAATGTTAAAAACTTATGATTTTCAAAAAAGAAATGAAATAAAAAAAGAAATAATGGATTTACTCCGTAAACCTTCAAGTACAGAAAAAATAAAAAATATGCTATGGAAAAACTATAAATATCTTTCAAAAAAGTATGGTTTGAAATCTGAAAAGATCATGGAACCTAATGAATTAAGAAATATAACACATTTAGCAGAAGAGGTTTTAGAAATAGAAAAATTGTCAAATTTAGAATCGTTGAGTTTCGGGAGTTCTCCAATAAGTATAATGTTTAAAAAAGATTGAATGCAAAAAATGCCTATATTTGAGGCATTTTTTTATGGAACGGCTGAAGTTTACGCAGAAATAGGGATACTATCTCAAAATATCAGTACCAGTCATGTTTTTCATTTCGGTCAAGCGAGTTAATTTTTTTCATATCTTCAGCAGTTAATTCAAAATCAAAGATATTCATATTTTCTTTAATGTGCTCCGGATTACTTGATCCCGGTATAGCAACGACACCCTTTTGAAGATGCCATCTGAGAATAATTTGAGCAGATGATTTGTTATGTACTTTTGCAATTTCTGCTATAGTTTCATTATTAAACAATTCTGCGGTATGACCTCTTCCGCCTAAAGGATACCATGCTTCCATTACTATTCCTTTTTCAAGCATATACTTAATTACTTCATTTTCCTGATAATACGGATGGATTTCATTTTGAATAAGTGCCGGCATTATTGTGATTTGAGGAAGAAAGTCTTCAAGCTCGTCTATGTAATAATTAGATAGTCCGATAGAACGGATTTTCCCTTCGCTAACCGCTTTTTCCATTGCTTTATATGCTTCTATATCATGAGCACCGGGGTGATGCAGCAGCATTAGATCTATGTAATCGACATCAAGTTTTTTCAGAGCTTCATTGATTGCATTTTCAGCATCTGCATATTGATTCATGTATAGTTTTGTTGTGATAAAAATTTCCTCTCTCGGAACACCTGACTCTCTGATTCCCTTGCCGACACTTTCCTCATTATGATATATATAGGCAGTATCGATTAGTCTGTATCCGTTTTGAAGTGCAGCAGACACGGAATTTACACATATATTATCTTTTAAACTATATGTGCCGAGTCCGATGACAGGTATTTCATACCCGCTGTTTAACTTTACTGTTTTTGTATCAAAGTTAAAAGAAACATCAGATACAGCAGATTTGGCAGGTGAGGCAGGCAGTTCGACATTGTTTGTTGAGCTCGGGCTGCAGGCAGAGATAGAAATCAATAAACTAAGTATACAGAAACTATTGAAAACTGTATTGATTATTTTGCTGAAAATAGCAGCTTTTATGTCTATACTTTTATTTTTTTTAAAAGCATGTTCAAGAATATTGTCAGAGATCTGCATTATGGTATTCTTTCCGGGCATTATGCGGAAATTGAAATTGATCAGCTTTTGGATATGGGAAATGAAGCTGACAGAGTTGTTATTATTGAAGTTTATGATCATAATATTCATTCCTTTCTTTATAAAACAGAATCTGTATTGTTTTTTTACTAAGTGTGGGGGATATGGACTTTAAAACAGAAAAAATCTAATTCTTTAAAGAAAATCAGAACAAATTTTTCTAAATATTGTTCTGATTTTCCTGAATAAAGCTAAGCATAAAGTCTGACTTAATTAAGCTTAATGATTATACATCATTATTTTAGATTTGTTTTGAAAAAATTTGTTAATTTATCAAAAGGAATCAAGTTAACACGATCATATAAATCAACATGTCCTGCTCCGGGAACAATATACAGCTCTTTTGGCTCGGCAGCCCTTCTGTAGGCATCTTCGCTAAATTCCTTAGAGTGAGCCTGATCCCCGGTAATAAATAGCATTGGACGCGGAGAAATAGTTTCAATATCGTTAAACGGATAAAAATTCATAAATTTTACGATGCTTGTCAGTGTCGGATGTGTTGTTAATTCAGGAGATGACCCATCTGGAGTGTATTCTCCGCGTGGAGTACGGTAAAATTCATAAAATTCCTTTTCAATCGGAGAAGAATTTTCGTCAATTTTATGTACTGTACCTCCTGTATATTCAGTAGATCCCCCGTTAAATTCGACATAACGCTGTTCTGAAACTTCGGCAATAAGATTTTTTCTCTGTTCAAGCGACATTGAATTATTAAGTGCACTGCGGCTGGCAGTTCCCATATCATACATACTTACTGTAGCAACAGCTTTTATACGGGAGTCTATTTTGGCTGCACTTATTGCAAAACTTCCGCTGCCGCAGATTCCAAGTACTCCGATTTTATTTTTATCAATAAATGAACGGGTTCCCAGATAGTCTACTGCTGCACTGAAGTCTTCGGAATAAATATCCGGTGATACAGCATTTCGCGGCTCTCCTTCACTTTCACCCCAAAAGGATAAATCTATTGCCAGTGTGACAAATCCTTGTTCTGCAAGCTTTTGTGCATATAAATTAGAGCTTTGTTCTTTTACTGCTCCCATTGGGTGTCCAATAATAATTGCGGGATTTTTAGTATTCCGCTTCATATTTTTAGGAATAAATAAATTTCCTGTAACTTTCATTCTATATTGATTTTGAAATGTTACTTTTTCCTGATTTACCCTGCTGCTTTTGTAAAAATTATCTGCCCCGCTCACCGTATCGGCTCTCAGGCTGCTTCCTGCTCCCATACTTATTAAGGCTACGCTGACAGCTGTTTTTTTAAAAAATGACAGAAATGATCTACTCATTATATTGCCTCCTTATAATTTAATATTCTATATTTTTCTTATATTATAATTATAAAAAAGTTTGGTATAATGTTCAAATACTTATTTTACATAGATTTTCATGCTTAAAAAGTATAATAAGAAATAAAGATATTATAGTCCTGATCAGATAAAATAAATACACCATCCAACAGCTCCGGCAGCTAATGTGATTACAACCGGATTGATTTTATAACGAATATGGGATATAAATCCTGCAGTCATTATTATAAGAGAAAACCAGTCAAAATTAAAATACTGCCGGGCAGAAAGATCAGATGTGTTTATTACAGCTGTAAGCATGAGAGATAATGCAACCGCGGAAATAAGCCCTGCAGAGGCAGCTTTGACACTTGTTAGAGCGGCATTCAAATAACTGTTGCAGTTTATTTTTTTTTCATACAGCATAAAGACAGGAACAAATATAAGTGATGGAATACTAACAGCAGCCGTAGCTGCCAGAGCTCCGAAAAAACCACCGTACATCTGCCCCACATATGTCGCTGAATTAACAGCAATAGGTCCGGGAATTAATACATCCAGAGCATTCAAATCAGCAAATTGATCAGCAGTCATACCAAATTTAGATGCTTCTTCAAAAATCAGTGACAGCATAGCATATCCGCCCCCAAATCCTAAAAATCCTATTTTTAGAAATGTAAAAAATATTAAAAGTATCATTTTTTATCCTTTCCCGTGAAAATAATAAAGATTCCGATAAGAGCTGAAATCACAATCAAAATCGGTGCTTTGAGAAGATTAAGTACTGTGCATATAAAGCAGATTAACGCAATAATTATATTAACCCTGTCTTTTAAGCTGTACTTTGCAATTGTGTATGCCGCGGCAAATAAAAAAGATGCAGAAGTTGCACGGACAGCAGTTAATGCACTTAATACCGGACCCTGCTGCGGCAGCATTTGATAAAGTAATGTAGCAAGGGACATTAGAATATATGCCGGTAAAATAGCTCCGATTCCGGCAAAAATCATACCGCCTGTACCATTTATTTTCTTTCCCACAAAGCAGGCATTTGTAAGGGCGATAACTCCGGGAAATGTTTGGGATAAGGCTGTATATTCGTATAAGCTTTCTTTATCGATTAAACCATATTTTTCACACAGTTCTCTCTCAATAAGAGGGAGCATAGCCATACCGCCTGAGAATGTGAATGCTCCTGCCAGCAAATAAATTTTAAGCAGTATAAAATTTTTATTCATGAAAACCTCCTAAAGTGTTTGCATATATATTATCAGTTTCTTAACTTGAATAAAAATATATATATGGTAAGATTAGTATAACTAAAAAGTTATGGGGTGAAAAAATGAATATACGGCAGTTAGAAATATTTTTGGCAGTATGTGAAACTATGTCTGTAACAGAAACTTCAAAACGGTTATACTTATCACAGCCTGCAATCTCCAAAACAATCAGAGAACTTGAAACTGATATTGGGATTTTACTTTTCGACAGAATTAACGGGAAGCTGCATCTTAATGAAGCAGGAAAGATATTCCGAATTAAGGCAGATCAGTTAATGGAAGATTTTGAAGCTCTAAAAAATTTTGACAGCCGCAGCAGCGGGAAAATTCCTCTGAGATTAGGAATAAGTCTGACTATAGCGATGAACTCTCTGCCGTATGCAGTAGAACAGTTCAAAATTAAGTATCCCGAAACTCCTTTGAAGATATATTCGGAAAATGTTCAGCAGGTTCAGCAGAGATTGATGAACGGAGAAATAGATATCGCCTTTATAGAAGGTTTTGAATCAAATCAAGGATTTAATACAGAGATACTTTCTGAATACTCACTCTTTTTAGTGTGCTCTTCACATAGTAAATTTACGGGCAAAGAAAAAATTAACCGTGATGATCTGCTTAGTCTTCCGTTTTTATTAAGGGAAAAAGGAAGCACATTGAGAGACTGCTTTGATGAATTAACACATGAACTCAAGGCTGATATATCGCCTGTATTAGAAAGCATTAATACAGAAGTTCTTATAAAGGCCGCCCAAGCCGGTATGGGTATAACAGTACTGCCGGAGCCTTTGGCAATACAGTATTTAAATGACGGGATTTTTAAACGGCTTTATATTGACGGCTGTAAAATGTCTACAGTTAACTATGTTATAACTCTGAAAGGAAAAAACGGGAATAAAAGATATACTGATATTATTAACTATTTCAAAAAAGCCGAGGAACAATATGCAAATTTTATAAAATAAAGAATCAGATATTATAATTCTGGAAAAATGATTGAAAAAAAGATATAATTCACATATTATCAAAGAATATATTCAAAACACCGGAATATTTTTATGAGAATCTGCAGGTTCTGACTAAATCAGAAGGAATTTTATATGAATAACAAATTACACAGCAAAGTATATCAGGAATGGAGGAAATGATTTGAAAATTGCAGTAATTTACAAATCACACTATGGTACGACTAAACAATATGCAGAATGGATTGCAGAGGCATTAGATGCAAAGCTGCTTGAAAGATCGTCTGTTAAATCAGAAGATATCTCTGATTATGATCTTGTTATATTTGGCGGAGGGCTTTATGCAAGCGGTATTCTTGGAATTAATTTAGTAACAAAAAATCCGCCAAAGGAACTTATCCTTTTTACTGTAGGTTTGGCAAATCCTGAAGAAACGGATTATTTGAAGATACTGGATAAGAATCTTCCTGCAGAACTAAGGAATAAAGTAAAAGTCTTTCACTTTCGCGGCGGTATCAATTATAAAAAGCTGAATATTGTCCATCGAGGGATGATGGCTGTGATGAAAAAAATGACTATAGGCAATAAAGACTATACACAATTAAACAATGAGGAACGTGCCTTTATTGATACATACGGAAAAGAAGTTGATTTCACAAAACAAAATGATATTATGCCGCTTATTGATTATATAAAAAATCATATTAACAGGTAATTGAAAAATACGAGCTTGGCTGAATTTTAACTATACACTGTAAATAATGTATTATAAAGCTGGAAAACAGAAGTTTTAAATTTCTTGGATTTTAGGAAGTAAGTAGACGACATAATCGAAAATATAAATAAATAATATTGTATTAATAAAATAGAGTGATAAAAAGCTCTATTTTTTTGAAATATAAAAAAATATAATAAAGTTTAAGATGTGAATTATTGTATACATGTGTATCGAAATATATTCTTAATTTTTTTCTCATAAGTATATTCTTTCATAAGAAATGATATTTAATATTTTTAGATCTATGTTCTATAAAAAGTTTGTAAAATATTTTGTGGTTTTATAAAATAAAAAAAGTGAAGCCAAAATTCTATAGGATAAAACCTAATTAAAAACTATAATTATACGAAAATAAAATTTCCGTTGACAAATTAAATTGAAAATAATATAATTACAATTATAGATCATTGTTCTATTTTATAGAAAGGAATTGAGGAGCATATTTTTTTATGTTTCCCGATTCGATAAATCAGTGGTGAAAACATGGAACAAACAAATAAAGAAAAACTAAAATCAAAGAAAAATTTTGGGAAAAATTTAAGTAAGAATAAAAAAGAACTCCAGAATTTAATAAAGGAGAAAATAAAACACGGAGAACTGAAATATATGTCCCAAATAGAAATTTTAGAAGGAATGCCAAGTTATAAATCAATAAAAAAAATTTGGACGAAAAAAGAATTAGAGGATATATTCGGAATAAAAATCAGAATTTCTTCATATTCAGACAGTGAAATTATTGAAGCTTACACCAGAGTAAAAGCAATGTATGGCAATGTAACTTCAAAATTAATGAAACAGGAAACAGGAATTGGAGTGGATTCTATCAGAATTCGATTTGGAAGCTGGAATAAATTTCTGATTTTTCTTGGAGAAAAACCGAAAAGAGAATTGAATAAAGTCACGGATACAAATGAAGAAATAATAAATTTTTACAGAAATGTATCTATGAAAGTAGGAAAAATAATATATGGAGCCAGTTTCACAGATTTGAAAAAATATGGATTTCAATATTCTAAATCAGTATTAGGAATAAGATTTACAAATATGAATAATTTGAGAGAACTGGCGGGGTTTCAAAAACGGTGTGAAAGAAATACGAAGTATACAAAACAATATTTAGGGAATATTTTATTTGAATATTATAAAATATATGGGAGAAGGCTAACACAGGCAGAAATAATGAAAGATGAAAATTTGCCAAATCCGACAGCTTTCTTTAATTACTTTCAAACAACAGAAATAAGAAAAATATGGGATGAAGTACTTGAACTTCATAAAATCGAATAAATTAAAATTATGAAAAATTATAATAGCAGAGAATAAAAATAAATAAAAAGAAACAAATTTAAAATAGTAAAGAGCTCAGTTTTTACAGTGGTTTTGAAATAATTATACGGTTTTTGGAAAAATACTTTAATAAACTAATTGACTTTTAAAATAAATTTTGTTATAACTCAGTTAGAATCTTGTATATGAAAATGTTATTATGGAATGTTAGAATCTAATTTTTATAATAATAGTTCTGAATAACGATTTTGATTGGTAATCCAAGTAATAACAGGCAGTCGTATAAAAAAACTTATGAAAAGGAAGTACCTGCTTATGCTGATAAAAATAAAATGGATTTTGTTTGTTACAGTTTTTTTCATGACAGGGATCAGTGAACAGGCAGATCCTTTGCCCAGCTGGAATAATACGAATACAAAAAGAAACATTGTAAGCTATGTAGAGAATGCAGTTAATGAAAAAAGTCCTTATTATATTCCGGAAGAAGACAGAATAGCAACCTTTGATAATGATGGAACACTGGTACCGGAAAAACCGTTAATTCAGATATTATTTTCTATCGAGAAGGTAAAGGAAATGGCTGAAAGCGATAAAAGTCTGCTGGAAAAACAACCGTTTAAAGCTATTGTGACAGGAGATAATGAGTATTTGAAAACTGCAAGTGAAGATGAAGTAATAAGCCTGACATTGAAAACCTTGACAAATATAAGTGAGAGACAGCTGAGAGAAGAAGTTAAAGATTTTGTTTTTAAGACTACATATCCGCATTTAAACAAAACTATAGATAAGATAGTTTATAAACCGCAGATAGAACTCATAAAATATTTGCAGAAGAATAAATTTAAGGTTTATATCTGTTCAGGCGGAACAGTGGATTTTATGAGAGGAATGAGCAAAGAACTATACGGCATAGATTCAGAAAATGTGATAGGTTCGTCCAATAAATACAGCTATAACGAGGCTACAGGAGAGATGATTTTAGAACCTGAATTAAACTCATATAACGACGGCAGGGAAAAAGCAGCAAATATAGCCTTGATTATTGGGAAAGCACCTGTTATTTCAGTTGGAAACGTGGGAGCTGGCGGAGATATATACATGCTTCGTTACTCTCAAAACGGAAATAAAAATTATAAAACTTTGCAGGTATTAATAAATCATGATGATGATAAACGTGAATTTAAATACGGCGAAAAGAACAATATTTCTTTGAATTGGGCTGATAAATATAAATGGAATGTGGTTAGCATGAAAAATGACTGGAAAGAAATATTTTGATATAAATAACTATATTAAGGAGAATGCCTATGAGAGCCGATAATTTTATAAAAAAAACAGAAATTATTAAAAAAAATATTTTCAAAATTTGGATATCAGGAATACTGTTTTTATTAACTTTTCCAAGTTTTTCCGCTGTACAGCCTACAGAGAAAGAAGTAACAGACAGTTATCTGTATTTATTAGGGCGGTATTTAGTGATAAGACAGGAGAATCAGGATGTAAATATAGAAAAAAATAATTATAATAAAATAAAGTATAATACTCCCGGATTGACTGAATTCGCAAATCCGAATCTGGATGTAGTATATCTGGAGTCATGGATAGCTGTGGATAAAAACAACGGAGTTATTCTGAACGTACCGGAAATAAAAGACCGTTATTATACAGTGCAGCTTTTGGACGGCTGGGGAGAAGTCGTGGCAAATATAAATGAAAGAACCTATCCCAAGCATCCATACGGTAAATTTGCCATAGTGCTGAAAGAAAGCAATCCTAAAAATATTCCAAAGGATGCTTTGAAAGTAGAGGTGCCGTTTAATAAGGTAAAAATGCTGGCACGTGTGGAGCTAAAAGGAACACCGGATGAAGCGGTGAGACTGCAGAAGATATTTACTTTGGAAGCTCCTGCAGGTATAAAGATAGAACCTGTGGTAAATATACCGGATTTTAGCAACTCGAAATTAATAAGAGCGGATATATTTCTAAAAGTAGATGAAGTACTGAAATCATATCCTGATTCTATGCCTAAAGCACCTGAATATCAGAAAACAGTGAAAAAAGTGGCGGATTATATGAAAAGCTCCGATGAAGCTAAAAAATATATTGAAAATATCATACAAACAAAAACAATTCCTGAATTTATGAAAAAAACAACGAGTTATGGTGTTGAAAAAGATGGCTGGGTTGCTACCTACGGAGCTGGAAATTTCGGAGATGATATTGTATTGCGTGATTCTATTAATTTTGGCGGTATTTGGGCTAATACAACAAATGAAGCAATCTATTTTGGCGGAACAAAAGATGCAGGGTCGAATCAATTGTTAAATGGAAATAATACATATAAAATAGTATTTTCAAAAGATGAACTTCCAGATTTAATGGCTGATGCATTTTGGTCTATAACACTGTATAATACTCCTGACTATCATGTAGCAAAAAATGCATTAAATAAATATAATGTGAATAATATGACTAAGCTGAATAAAAATAAAGACGGATCGCTGACTATCTGGGTAGGACCGGAGCTTCCCAAAGGAGCTTCTAGAGAAAACTGGATTCCAACAGAAAAAGGGAGAGAATTCGTATTAACATTTAGATTATATGTACCAAAAGAAGTAGTGAGAAATGGTTCATGGACTCCGCCTGCAATACAGAAAATAAAATAATGATTCAAAATATTAAAATCAAATACATTATCATAAGAAAATAAAGCATCAAACTGACTTCCTGCTTCTAAAAATAGAATCAGCCTGATGTAATTACGGTTAAATAATTGAAAATTCAATATAATAAATATAGAAAGTACGGTTACCCTGAAACCGTACTTTTGTATTATTAATCCTTAATAAGTGAAATAAAAAGAGAGTTTACGACTGAAAAGTAGTCAGTATATGAAAGATATTTCTTTTAATTGATAACATTAAAAAAACAGGGATGGAAATCCCTGTACATAATTAATTATATTGATTATTTTAGATTTTACCCGGAATTTCAAACACCGGTTTTATTAGTACTAACCTTTTTTCTGACATAAAAGCAAGTGCTCGCAAACTAATACAAGTTTTTGATCCTGATTAAAAATTTCTACTAATTGAGTATTCTTTGCATCCAGTATGGTCTGTAATTTCAGAAAAATATAATTCTGCTAAAATCTGTACTTTATTCCTACACTGACTGCAGTGTCTGAATATTTATCTTTTCCCCATTGATGTGAAACATTTCCCCAGACATCAAAATTTTGACTCAGCTTAATTTCTGTTCCCAGCTTTATTTCTCCCAGATCTTTGGCACCGCTTTGCTTGTCACTTACTCCGTTCATTTCCACGGCAAAATCTTTTTGATTATGAATCCATGTTGCTTCTGCAAAAGGCTGAATTACTCTTTTTTCTGTTTCGGCAGAATTAAAGTCGCTTGTATATATCCTCATTCCTACACGTGTCTGAATATTACCTTCTCCGGAAAATTTTACGACTGTACCGTTTGATTCTGTGTGATCTTTTGTATTTACTCCCATATATACAGCTTGAATTTTAGGCTGAACAAAAAGGATTCTTTTTTCCAAATTCTGATCTATTCTAAAGGTATAACCTGCTTCTATTGAAGAAGTTATTCCTTTCGAACTGTATTTTTCCTTTTCAAGCTTTTCTCCGGCTACTGTATTATTAAACCAGCTGTACATCAACCAGCTGTCTGCATAAAATCCCGAGTAATCTTGAGAATTAGAAAACCATGTTCCGTAAATACCTAAGTTATAGCCGGAAGTCTCTCCTTTAGATCTATAATCTGTCAGCTTTGAATTTGTAGTATTATGATTAGAGCCATACCCGCCCATTATTCCTAAGTGATAACGGTTTAAATCATTTGTACTCCACTGTGCAATATCTCCTCCGATTTGAACAATAAATGATTTTCCGTGTGTATTTAGCTGCTTGGATTCATCTTTAAATTTATTATATCTGCCTATGTTTCGTATCCATAAGCTTACTGCATTTTTATTTTTTGCCAGAGTATCCGTATACTGCACTTCTCCCAGACGGTCATAAAGACTGTGTGAAAATAGTGTATTTACAGCAGCATTATTTGCTAAATAGCTCCCGAATTCTGGACGGTAGGTTTTTGGCAGATTTACTGTTTCCTCCGGTGTTTCAACCGGTGGTTCAAGAGGCGGCTCAACGGGAGGTTCTATAGGAGGCTTCACAGGCGGCACAATTGGCGGTTCTACAGGAGGTTCTACTATTGGAATCAGACTGCTGGTCAAATACCAGTTTTTTGTATCCGTTGTTGTTCCATTACCTCTGTTTAAAAAATACTCGTAAGCTCCGGCTACTATTCTGCCGTCTTTCTCAAATTCTCCGGCAGAATTTCCGCCAACAGATATCAGCTCTATTCCCTCAAGTACTTCGGCACCTGTTCCGCCGATATTATTAACTTTTACTTTTGTATCTCCAAATGTATCTCCTGTTATAACCAATTTATCTGTTTTTGATAAATCGTTCCCAAGCTCTGTATTAAAAATAATACTTCCGTTTTTCCCATGGTAATCACCGTCTATAATGAATGTACCGAAACTGTCTTTATTAAGAGAGGATATATCTATTATACCCCCGTAATTATTAATGTCACCTTTTAAAGTATAAGATAAAGTTTCGGAATTCAAATCATTATAGAAGCTTAAAACACTATTGTCAGATAACTCAAGGGAAGATAAAGAAGAATTTGCATCCATTAACCAAATACTGTCCGATCCGGAAATTTTTAAATTTATTTCAGAATTATTGCCTTCATCTATTTCAGCTGAACCTGTAAATTTAGAATGATTGTCCATATTCAGAGATACATTACCTCCTTCAATTGCAGAGATTTTTCCTGTTATGTCAAATTTTCCGGAAGATGGTTTAATTATATCATCATCAATATTTATATCCTGTCCCCGAGAATAGGCTCCTGTTATTTCAGGCTTATTTAGATACCCGTTCATGATTACTGAATCTTTTCCTTTTGCTTGTATTACATTAGTGCTGTTTTCAGCTCTTAGAACAGCTCCGCCTTCTAAATATACTTTTCCCGGTCTTACATTTTCTGTATAAGTTCCCTGCTGCTCAGTCGAAGCAAAAATGGCATAAGCATCAAGACCATTGGCCGTAATTTTAACATTATCCCCTAATTGTACAGTTCCGCCTTTATTGGCATAAACAGCATGTCCTTTTTTGGCATTGGACTCTATATTAGAATTTTCACCTATAAAAGCATATGACTTTCCTCTGGTATTATTGTTTTTCCCGGCAAGTATATCCCGTATTCCCAGATTATTTGTATCTTTATCTCTGTTTCCGGCATAAACGGCATATCCCTGTGTATCAGAAGCATTAGAAGCGTTCAATGTATATGTATTGGTAATGTCAGAATTGCCGGACAAAATAACAACTGATTTGGAATTTTCATTAAAATAATTATTAACTCTTACTGTTACACCGGATTTGGAACTCAATTCGGAACTTTCTTTTATCAAAAGCAGATCTGTATATTTAGTATCAGAATTATTGGAAGCCATATTAATAGCATCCGCATGAGTTCCCGAAGCATTTATCTTTAGATTTCTGGCATAAAAATAGTTGCTTCCTCCGTTGGTTCTGATTGCATCTGATTGAGAACCGGAAGTGGATACTTCGACATTATTGAGAGAGTATGATCCGTTATTTAAATAAACTCCGTAACCTTTCAGCGGAGTCAGTCCCTGAGGATCTTTTGTTGTTACTTTTACATCATCTCCATTGGAAACACTGGTATAATACAGAGTGTTATCAGTTTCGACAGATGCCCCCAGAACAGGAGTAGCTGACAGCAGGAAGCCCAGCATCCTTAATCTGTTTTTCCATTCTTTTTCATTTTTCATTTTCTTCACTCCAATTTAACAAATTATTATTTGTTTGATTTCAATTATAGTATACTCTTAAATTAATAATTTAATATCGATTTTTTCGAGAAAATAAATGATATTTATTTCTTTTTTGACATTTTTTATCTGCTATATATTTGCATTATTTTTTGCCCGTTAGAGCCCTGTTCATTTCAGCAAAAAAAATAATATTTTTTATATGCTCTCTTGACTAAATAACATTTATGTAATATACTTGTAACATAAAAATAATGAGAGTGGCGCAGCAGTCACTTTTAGTGAGTATGTAACTGATATAGATGCAGGCAGAACTCAAATTAGCTAAAAATGTCCTTTTTTAGTTAGTTTGGGATTTTTTTTTGGAAAGGAGAAAATTAAGTGAAAATAAGTCAAATTCTGAATAACAATGTAGTCATTGTTAAACGAGGAATGAATGAGATTATTGTCTATGCGAAAGGGATAGCATTTAGAAAGAAAGTAGGGCAAGTTATATATGAAAATGAAATTGAAAAAACGTATGTGCTGGATTCAAATGATATGTTAGAGCATTTTAGTTATTTACTGTCTCATTCTGAACCGAATCATATTACCCTGGTCAATCAGATCATAAAATACGGTGAAGATAAATTAGGGAAAAAATCTAACGACTACTTAAATTTGACTTTGCTGGATCATATTGAATTTGCGCTTAAACGTGCGCAAAAAGGGCAGTTTATCCGCAGTCCTCTGACATGGGAGGTTAAAAGATTTTATCCGAAGCATTTTCAGATTGGTATTTATGCACTGGATTTAATAAAAGAGCAGATCGGCTCTGAATTCCCTGTTGATGAGGCAGTATCAATCGCACTTCACTTTGTAAATATGGAAGAAGGAAAAAGTAATCTTGATGAAGCAATACATTCTATGGAAACACTGAAAGATATTATTTCCATTATTCATTATCATTTTCAGATAACATTTGATGAAAATTCTTTGGATTATATGAGATTAATGACCCATCTTCAATATTTTATACAGCGTGTGTCGAGTAACAGCCCTTATTCTGTAATTGGTGACGAAGTTTTGAACCAGCAGATAAAAACCTTATACAGCAATGCCTATGACTGTGTCCAAAAAATAAGGATTTATGTTCAGAAAAAATATAACTGTAATTTAACAATTGATGAAGAAACGTATTTAATGCTTCATATTCATCGTATTTCAGACAAACAAACTTTGAAAGGAGAAGAAAAATGAAATATAAAGAATTTAATAAAAAAATTATAGAACTGGTAGGAGGAAAGGGGAATATTCAAAGTGTCGTTCATTGTATGACCAGATTGAGATTTACACTTAAAGACAGATCAAAAGCAAAAACAGATGAACTAAAAGCTCTGGACGGAGTAGTTGATGTTGTTTCCAATAACGTAGCTTATCAGGTAATAGTAGGAACCCACGTAAATGAGGTTCATGCCGAATTAATTTCAATGCTTGATCTAAAAAATGATGAAGGGGACGATATACCCAAAGAAAAAAAGCATCCGTTAAAAGCAATGCTTGACTTGGTATCAGAGATAATGACGCCGGTTATTGAGCCGATCATTGCATCAGGTCTGCTTGCAGGTTTTTTATCATTATTTACCATTACGGGGATTCTGTCTGAGGAAGGGTCTACGTTTCTGCTGTTGAATTCAATTCGTGAAGCAGTGTTTTATTTTCTGCCTATTTTAATTGCAATGTCATGTGCAAAACGTTTGAAAGCCAGCCCGTATTTAGCGGTAGCTTTAGCAGCGACTTTAGTGTCGACTTCTATTAACGGGGTTGAAGGATTAAGTATTTTTGGAATTTCACTGCCGCAGACTACTTATGCGAATTCATTTATTCCGATAATTTTAGCAGTGTGGTTTATGGGGAAATTAACAGTTTTTCTGCAAAAACGAATTCCGCAGTTCCTGCAGTATTTTTTAAATCCTGTATTGATCATGGTTATTTGTCTGCCTGTAACATTACTGTTTTTCGGGCCGATTGGTATATGGATCGGAGATGGAATCGGATGGTTTTTTGAATTGTTGAATAATACATTCGGAAGCTGGATAGTAGTAATGTTATACGCCGCTCTGCAGCCTTTCTTAATTATGCTGGGTGCGGGAAATTTCATGATGCCGCTTTCATTAAATTTTTTGAATAAATTGGGTTATGATCCTATTTTTCTTGGAGCAGCAACGATTTCTGATATAGCAGTTTCAGGTGCTATGCTGGGTTATTTTTTCAAAGCCAAAGAAATGAAACAGAAACAGTTATTTGGAACAGTCAGCTTCAGTGCATTGATGGGTGTTACTGAGCCGGCAATTTACGGGGCGTTTATCAAATTTAGAAGACCGTTTATTGCTGTTATAATAGGCGGAGGTCTTGGGGGATTGTTTGCCGGATTTATGAAAGTCAAGACTTATTCTATGGTCTGGGGATTAATGGGACTGCCGTCTTATGCCCAGAATCAGGATTTTTCCAACTTGATTTTTATGGTTGCCAGTGTTGTTATAGCTTTTATCGGTGCAGCAATAGCAGCATATATTTTAGGAATTCCTTCTGAAGAAAAATCGAAAGATACCGTGACGGCTCCCGGCGGGGACAGCAAGCCGTTAAATAAAAAAGTCATTTTTTCATCAGCAGCAGAGGGAGAGGCCGTGCAGCTTGAAAATATAAAGGATCAGGCATTTTCAACAGGGGCATTGGGGAAAGGTATAGGAATTATACCAAGTTCCGATGAGGTTGTTTCTCCGCTGGAAGGGGAAGTAACCGTGGTATTTCCTACAAAACATGCAATAGGACTTAAAACTGACAGCGGTATTGAGGTTTTGATTCATATCGGAGTAGACACAGTGGAGCTTGAAGGAAAGTATTTTGAAACAGTTGTTAAAGAAGGAGACAGAGTAGTACCAGGGCAGTTATTATCAAAAGTTGATTTTTCAGGAATAATAGAAGCAGGTTACGATCCGACAATTATTGTAATTGTAGCAAATACTCCGGATTATCTGGATGTAATTCCTACAGCATCCGGTGCTGTAACAAAAGACTGTGAAATTTTTACGGTAATAGTATAAGTATATTTTAGAAATTAATCTAATATACGAAAAGAAAGAAGGTTATTTATGGTATTGAAGAAGTCTTTTTTATGGGGCGGAAGTATAGCGGCCCATCAATGCGAGGGAGCGTGGGATAAAGACGGCAAAGGTATGGGGATTATGGATCTGGTAACACAGGGTACTTATGAAAAATCAAGAGAAATAACTAAAACAATCGAGGAAGGTAAAATATATCCTTCTCATGAAGGAATTGATTTTTATCATAATTATAAAGAAGATATTGCTTTATTTGCCGAAATGGGTTTTAAAGCACTGCGTATTTCTGTTGACTGGTCCCGTATATATCCAAAGGGTGATGAAGAAAAAGCAAATGTATCGGGAATTCAGTTTTATCAAAATATTGTGGATGAATTATTGAAGCATAAAATAGAGCCTGTAGTTACATTATATCACTTTGAAATGCCTGTTCATTTAGTCACTGAATATGGTTCATGGACAAATCGAAAAGTAATAGATTTTTATTTAAAATTCTGTAAAACAATGTATGAAGCGTTAAAAGGAAAAGTTCGCTACTGGTCTACATTTAATGAAATGAATCACATTGATCCCCAGACAGAAGCATCAGATATTTTTACATATATTATTGCGGGTTTAAAGTATTCTGAAATGGAGGATAAAAAGCAAACACTTGCGACAATAGGATATAACATGGCTTTGGCAGGTGTAAAAGCTGTAAAACTGGGTCATGATACAGATGCCGGCAATAAAATAGGATGCGTATTTGGTCTGACACCGGTATATCCGTTTAATTGTAATCCTGTAAATGTTATGAATGCTTTCAAAGAAAACGAGCATGAATTTTATCAGATTGATGCAATGTGCAACGGAAAATTTCCCGGTTATAAACTATGTGAATATCAGGAGCAGGGAATAAGTTTTGATATTACAGATGAGGATGAACAGGCCTTTGCAGAAGGAAAAATAGATTTCATTGGATTGAATTATTATTCTTCAAGTGTATCTCGTTATGAAGGCAGTGAAAATGATGAAGAGACTTTATTCGGCGGTATACAAAATCCTTATCTGGAAAAAAGCAGATGGGGCTGGTCCATTGACCCTGTCGGTTTGAGATATATACTAAATTATGTTTATCGCAGATACGGTCTTCCTGTCATTATTACCGAAAATGGTCTGGGAGCTGTAGATGAACCGGATAAAAACGGAAATATAGAGGATAATTACCGTATTGAATATCTGCAAAAGCATATTGAGCAAATAAAAAAAGCTGTTATTGAAGATCATGTTGAATGCTTCGGCTATCTGACATGGGCGCCGATTGATCTGGTAAGTGCAACAACCGGTGAAATGAAGAAGCGGTATGGTTTTATTTATGTAGATAAACATGATAACGGCAAAGGCACTTTGGAACGGAAAAAGAAAAAATCTTTTTACTGGTATAAAAATGTCATAAAATCAAATGGCAGTGAATTATAAAAAATATTTTAAATTACAAATTTTTGGAGGGAAGATATGAAAAAAAAGTCATTTTTAGTTCTGTTTATTTTTATCCTTACGGCTTCAATTCTTTATGGGAAGACTGACAAGCAGGATAAAGCAGTTTACCTTTATTTTATAAGACATGGAAAGACAATGTTTAATACTACAGGTCAGGTTCAGGGATGGGCTGACAGCCCGTTAACCGATGTAGGGATTTCACAGGCTGAAAAGGCCGGAAAAGGATTGAGAAATGTTGTTTTTCGTACAGCATATTCAAGTGATATGGGAAGAGCACGTTCGACTGCAAAAATAATTCTGTCTGAAAATAAAAACGGAAAGCTGGAAATAAAAGAGCTTACAGGACTTCGTGAATGGGGATACGGCGGATATGAAGGACGGGATGATGCTGATTTATGGACGCCGCTGTTTAAAGAAAAAGGTATAGAATTTAAGGCAGACTGGTCAACATGGGAAGAGCTTACAGCAGCTATGACTGATGAAGAAATGGCTAATGCAATAGCTAAAAATGATCCTACACAAACAGCCGAAAACTATGATGCTATAATAAAGCGTTCAAAAGAAGCAGTTGAACAGATGGTAAAAGAAATAGAAATGAAGGGCGGAGGAAATGCACTTATTGTTTCTCACGGGAGTGAAATTCCTACTATTTTATCTATATATGTTCCTGAGCAGTATAAGGGAGAGAGTATAGGGAATTGCAGTCTTACTATTGTAAAGGTTCAAAACGGAGTATATACTCTTGTCAAAGTAGGAGATGTTTCTTATATGGAATAAAATATTATAAGAATGCTGTATGAAAAAGTCAGTAAAAAGAAAAAGCTTTCCGGTGTAAAAACTGGAAAGCTTTTTTTCTGCACAGTCTTTAATAAAAGAATAGTGGAAATATCTTAAGTTTTAGATACTTTATGAATATCTATTGTGTCCAATTTTTTTGAGACATTGTTTTTTAAGATATTATCATTTTGATTTTTTTGATATTTGTCAAATGTTTTTCTGGATTCGTTCACAGCTTTTAGATTTACAGGACCTCCTAAGCATCCGTGAACACAGGACATGCCTTCTATGAAGTCTTCTTTCAGCCTTCCGGCTTTTAACATCAGCAATGCTTTTTTACATTCATCGATTCCGTTGCAGTTTAATATTTTTATGTCCTCATTTATTCCTTTTTCTTCCAGTACTTTTAACACCGCAGCAGCAACTCCGCCTGATTTGGCAAAGCCTTTTCCATAGCTGGTTGCCGAATTTTCATCACATTCACCGGAAGATAAGTCTATATTTTTCCCTGCAAACATAGCTGCCAGTTCCTCAAAAGTAATAACATAGTTAACTTCTTTTATATACAGGCTCAATGCTTCATTTTTTTTGGTAACGCAAGGGCCTATAAATACTGTGACAGCTTCAGGATCCTTTTCTCTTATCAGGCGTGCTGTAGCAACCATTGGAGAAATTGTTGTTGATATATTTTCGATTAAATTACCATAATATTTAGATATTAAATTTACGAAACTGGGACAGCATGATGAAGTCATTTTTTTCCCGTTTTTAAAATTTTCCGATAATTCCTCTGCTTCTTTGTATGCTACTGCGTCAGCTCCTAAGGCTACTTCATATACATCCTTAAAGCCCAGCTTTTTAATCCAGTTTTTTATTACCCCTGTCGATGCATCAGGTCCGAACTGACCTTCTATTGCCGGAGCTATCATAGCATAAACATTATCATTAGTAAGTAAAGTATTAATAACATTTGTCATCATGGAAACATCGGAAATAGCTCCGAAAGGGCAGTTATTTATGCAGAGTCCGCAATTAATACATTTTGTGCTGTCTATTATTGCTATATCGTTTTCGTCTATTTCTATTGCATCCACAGGACACGACTTTTTACACGGTCTTTCTATATCTACTATCGCATGATAAGGGCAGCTTGCCACACATTTACCGCATTTTTTACATAACTGTTTATCTATATATGCCCCTTTTTTAGTAGCTGAAATAGCTCCAAATGCGCAAGATTTGATACACTTCTTTGTTAAACAGTTTTGGCAGTTATCTGTAACTGTAAATCTAACAATCGGGCATCCTTCACATGCACAGGGTATTACATGTACTACCTGGGTAGGCTCTAATTCTGTATATACCGCATCTCTCGGAAGCTGCCCCATTGACAGTCTGACTCTTTGTCTTATGATTTCTCTTTCCCTGTAAACACAGCACCTGAATTGAGGCTTTATTCCGGATATTATTTCAAACGGTATATCTTCTGCTTTTTCCGCCAGTATATTTTTAAAAGCGTATTCTGCTGTTTTCTGTAAGACTTCATTTTTTATCTGATCAGCATCTTTAATTTCATCCATATAGATTCCTTCTTTTTAATAATATTTGCGTTCAACTACCTTTCCGGCTTTTTCCATTACATTATATAAATCTTCTAATAATCTCAGCTTTATGCTTAAATCAACAGGAAGATTAGGATTTTGATGTGCCGGATTAATTTTTTTTCCGATAAATAAATGTAAATGAGTGCATTCCTCCATTAGTATTTTAGCCAGTAATGATGCACCATGAGACTCATCTATCAGATTTATGTTTATTTTTTCCGTGGGATCATCCAAATATTTTTTTATTATTTCCAAAGCCTTTCTAAGTGTCAATACACCCTCTGTCACCAGATCTATTCCTTTTATTCTGGCAATTGGAGGAATATTCGGATTTATATAGTTTAATTCAGTTGTTATACTTTCTTTTAGAATTCTGCTTGTAATATTCGCTGTACTCCCGCCGCATACTACTTTTAATCCTTCATTTTGCATAAAATCAGAAACGGCTCTTTCATCATCTTCTATCCTCTCGGGCGGACCGGAAAATATATTAACGACTTTTTTGGGGATAATCTTTGCAGTTACTACTGTAGTATCATCGCCGGGTTCATTCATATAAAGGTCGGCACATGCCTCTGACAGCAGAGATGTCATTCTTGCCGATGTCTTTTCCTGTTTGAATTTTTCCACAGCAAAATCTGCTACATTATCCCAGCTCCATCCTAAGTTCAGCAGTGCTCCGACTCCGGCATAAACTACACCGTCGCTTATTAACAGCAGTTCATCCGATTCATTAACATTAAATCTTGCTTCTTTAATATTCTTTCCGGCAATCTCTCTTAGAGTATATTCAATTTTGCTTAGTTTACCATCCTTTATAAAAATACAGCCCGGATTATCAAATTCTACCAGATAGACTTCACCCTGATGGGATATCTGTAAAATAGAAAAAGTAGAATATGCCAGATTTCTTACACTGCATACAGGAAGGGTTTTTACTATGGTATCAACAGTATCTTCTATGTCAGCGCCTTCTTTCATCATTGTGGAAATAATTTTAGAAGTTAATGTTGATAATATATTAGCCTTTACACCGCTTCCCAATCCGTCTGATAAAACAATAATTACACCGTTTTCCGTATTTACTATTTCTACCCGGTCTCCGCAAAGCTCTTCTGTATATTTGTTCAGGCTTTTATAACTGACATCCACATATTTTTGTTTATTCATTTATATTATTTCCTTCATTTATTATCAATTTTTTTAATTTATTAAGCGTAACTTTGGTTTCAGCAGTAGTTTCCCCTAATAAGCTTGCTATTTCCTGAGCTACTCTCATCTGCTTATTAATAACATTTTGTGCCATATTAACCGTATCTAATTTTAAGTTATACATTTTTTCTACGTTTTCTTCCTCTTCTGTTATATTTTTTAATATCCCCATGGCTATTTTCTGATCTTTAACGTATACTATTGTCTGCATTATAGTAATTCCCAAATTTTCATATCTTACCTTTTTCTTTCTTATATCTTTTTGTGTTTCAAATACTTTTACAAAATCAGAAGGATCTATAAAATCAAATAAATACTTATTCAGCGCATCATTTCTGGAAATTTTAAATAATTTTTGTGCTGCCAGGTTAAACTCTTTAATTTTCATATCTTCATTCACTGCTATAATATAATTAGGAGTAACATTCAAAGTGACATTAGAAAGGCTTTGAGCCATTTCACTTATATAGGGCAGGCACATATAAAGCTCTGCTTTTCCCTGATAGACAGCTATTGCCTTATCCCGGCATGTATCATAGCCGCAGCTTCCGCAGTTCAGCTCGTCATCTTTCTTGATTTTCCCTATCTGCATAAGTATATCCTTTAATTTATCCTCGCCTGGTATAAAATCTTCTATTTTTTCATTAAAAAATTTCTTATTCAAATCATTTCGATCAAACTTATTTTCGTTATCTTTAATTTCCTCAGCATATCTTTTTATTTTGATAGTGTCTTCCAAAACAGAAGTCCTGTTCTTGGGCATCATTGGGCCGTTTACACAGCCATTGGAGCAGGCATTGATCTCGATAAAGACATTTTTTATTTTTCCGTTTGAGATTTCATTCAGTATATTTTCTACATCCTTCAGGCCGCTTACACTCAATAAGTCATATTTACTGATTTTATCTCCGCTGTCTTTATCTTTGAAATGATTTTTCAAATCATATAATATTCCCTGAGAGATGGGGTAGACTCTTGAATACGGAGAGTCCGTATCAAATTCTTTTGATGTAATGGTATCTAAATTTATATTTTCATCAAGGAGCCATTTGTCCAAATCCTGAAATGTTATTGCAAAATCCACATTTCTGCTGTCTTCATCTTGATTTATCTCATATATTTTTGATAAGCAAGGGCCTATAAAAATAACAGATGTTTCCGGACCATATTTTTCTTTTATAAGTTTTCCATGAACTAAGACAGGGGATAGTACAGGAGCCAGATTATTTATCAATTCCGGATAGTATTTTGATATCATCAGATTTATAGTGGGGCAGCAGCTTGTTAATATATTATCCATTTCCATTTTATTAATTAATTTTTTATATTCTTCTGTTACATATGCAGCTCCGACTGCTGTTTCTTCTACACCGTCAAATCCTAATTTTAATAATCCGGAAACCAGTTTGTTTTTATCAGGATAGGCTGATATATATGATGGTGCGATACTTACTATTTTTTTCACATTCTTATTTGTTACTAATTCTTTTACTTTATCAATGTCACTTATTACTTTTTTAGCTTCCTGAGGGCATATATTTATACACTCGCCGCATAAAATACATTTTTCGTCAATAACCTCTACCTTGTCATTTCTGTATTTTATTGACTTAACCGTACAGTATTTCAAGCATTTGTAACAGTTTTTGCAATTTAAACTTTTTACGCTTATGTAACTCATTTTTATCTCCTTACTTGTCAAAAACAGGATTTTCCGGTAAAAAGCAGATTAATTATAACAAATACCGAGAACTTCCTTGGCAAAAAAACTTTTTATCTGTTCTGTATTTAATGAATATTTTTTATCATTAAATCTTATACAAACTCCGTGATTCGAACATTCATTCATACAAAAAGAGCCTACCAAAACCAATTTATCTTCTAATTTATTAGCTTTGATTTCCTGCTCAATTAACTGGATAATTTCTCTTGATTTTTTCAAATGACATGAGCTTCCTATGCAAACCGCCAGTTCCAAAATTATCACTCCTTTCATTTTGATATTTTAGTTTATTTTTTCACAAATATTTGATTTAATATCTATATTTACAATTGATAAAAAATAACTTTATCAAAAGATTGTGATTTTTTTATCTTTGAATTGCTTGATATTAACACATTAAAATATATATTGTATCTATAGATTAAATATTATAGATAATATCTAATCTTGTCAATTTAAAATATATTTTTATCTTTTTAAACTTTTGATTATTATATAATATATTTTAAATTTTAATTAGTGAATCAAAGTATTTTAAATAATGTATAAATTTTATATCCGTGTCTGGGATAATGACACTATATTATATAGATAAAAATATTATACTTTATATAAAAATTTTTGATATACAAAATATTTATTTATTATTATTTTTCTCTGATATATTAATTTTATTTTTATGGTTATATTTTTAAAATTAATGTTGTTTTTTTCAAGAGAGAAAAATAAATATCAGTGTTATTCTTTTGCAAAAAGTATTATAAATATTCAGAAGACTGGACAAAGTCTGTGTTTTTTTATATAATTAATATATCAGATAAATAGATATGTTTTTTAATAATGAAAATAGTATATAATTTTTTAATCTGACAGGGGGAATAAAAATGTATAAATCCGAACGCAGAAAAAGAGAGTTTGAAAAAAGTATAAACAGTAAAAAATATAAAAATCACAGTAATACTGATTATAAAAATCACACTAATTTTCAAGATTCTGAGCTTTCCTCTGACTCACTTTGGAAAAGTTTACTTATTTTTATTTTTTATGCTGCTATGTTTATAGTTGTTTATTCTGTAAAAATTTTATGGACAGGTGTAAAATATATAAAATCAGTAATAATACAAAAAAATCAGGAGAGAATCAAAAAAGAAAAAGAAAATCAAATTAGAATTACAGAAAAGGAAGCCGTCGTAAAAAACAGTATATGGATAGACAATAATGGAAATAAAATTATAAATTCTGAGAAAGAAATAATAACAGCGGAAGAAAAAAATGATATATGGATAGAATATACAGAATAAAATCTGGTAAAAGAAATAACAGCATCTAAATTAAAACAAAGGAGAAAATTAAAATGAAAAAGTTAATGGCAGTAATGTGTCTATCATTGTCGGTAAATCTTTTTTCTTTTGAGGAAATCAAAGGTATCGGAGAGAGAAAGTGCGGTGCAGCCGTCAAAAAAGGAGTTACACATCCGCAGTTTGCCACATATAAAATGAATTGTGAAACATTTGAACACGTAATAGGCAGCTGGTATAAGGATAAAGAAAATGTTTATTTTTACAAGGATAACAACAGTATGTATATAGGCTTTGAAGTAATAGACGGTATAAATCCGGAAACTGTTAAGCCACTCGGAGAAAAGTCACAAATTTATTATATGTCAGACGGAAAAAATATTTATATTCAAAGAGGTTTTTACATGGATGGAATAATTGAAAATGTGAATATAAAAAAGTTTGAGATATTAGAAAACGGTTATTCCAAAGATAACAAAAAAGTATATTATTTATCAAAAGAATTGAAAAATTTTGATATAAAGACTTTTAGGTCTTATCCCGAAATGATAAAATCAAGTGTTGAATATAATGCAAAAGATAAAAATAATTACTACAGAAACGGAAAAATAGTCAAGTTAAAATAATAAGACTTTTCAAAAAAAATCCAGTCCTTTAGATTTTGATAAAAGACTGGATTTTTTTAGTTCTGTTTTCAATTCTGTTTATATTTGTATTCTTATTTTATAACTTTACTTTCTGCTGTTTCTTTATACCAGTAAGCACTTTTTTTAGGATATCTTTTCTGTGTCTGGAAATCTACATAAAATAACCCGTATCTTTTATTAAAGCCGTTTGTCCATGACAAAACATCCATTAATGACCAGACAAAATATCCTTTTACGTTAACTCCCGCAGTAATTGCCTGATTTATAGCTGCTAAATGTTTTTTTATGTAATCTATTCTTGGAATATCTTCTATTTTACCATTTATAAATTCATCCTTATATCCCATGCCATTTTCTGTTACATATAATTTTTGACAGTCAGGATATTCATTTTTTATTCTGACAAGCATATCATATAAACCTTTTGGATAAATAGGCCAGTCCCAGTCAGTTGTTTCAATTTCAGGATTTTTTACTCTTTCACCCACGCCTTTTATTCTAAAAATACTTGTCCCTTTCTTTCCTGTACCATTATGATATATTTCAGTTTCACCTTCATATCCTTTCAAAAAGTGGCTTGCGTAATAATTAACTCCAAGAAAATCATTTAACTCGGCCCCTTTTTTCAGAATATCCGGTTCATCCTCCTTTATATCAAGCTTTGCATCATATTTTTCCAGAATTTCCAGTATAATCTGCATTGTACTTTCGGAATAAGAGCCTTTTAACGAAGCATCCAGCATAAATTTATTTGCCAGCGTATCCTCAAGAAGAGCTGCTCTTATATCCTCAGACTTTTCAGATATTGGGTATTTAGATTCCAGAATATGGATTATTCCTATTTCCCCGTTTAAATTCATTTTTTTATATTCAATAACGGCTTTTGCATGTGCCGTGCACATATTATGCATTGCCTGTACGGCTTTTGGCACATCATATTTTATATTCGGCGGAAAATGTCCTATTATATACTGTCCTGCTACTACAGACCAAGGCTCGTTTATTGTAATCCATTTTTTTACCCTGTCTCCAAAGTTTTCAAAACATATTTTTGCGAATCTTACAAAATGCTCTGTATTTTCTCTGTTCAGCCAATCGCCGTTTTTAAACAATTCCAGAGGAGTATCAAAATGATGAAGTGTGACATACGGCTCTACTCCAGCTTCCAGACAGGCATTAATCATATCATTATAAAAATCTATTCCTTTTTGATTCACTTTTCCCGAACCATCCGGTATTATCCTAGTCCATGCTATCGAGATTCTTATCCCGTTTATTCCGTATTCCCTGCACAAGGCAGTATCTTCACGGTATTTATGATAAAAATCACTGGCAGTATCACCGTTAAAAGTACTTTCTGCCCTGTGAAGGTATTCGTCCCAGTAGCATTTTCCCCGACCGTCATCGTTAACTGCTCCTTCAGCCTGAAATGCCGCAGTTGCAGCCCCGAAAATAAAATCTTCAGGCAATCTTTCCATTTTTATTCCTCCTATATATTCTTAAGTGCAAATTTTAATGCCTCTTCAGGGTTCCGGGTCAGACCTACATATTCTTTTCCCCCTGTAGAAACTGATTTTATTCCTGCTTTATCTGTTTCCACTTTTAGTTCATCAAGCATTGAAGCCATCTGCGGTGCCAGTATAATCAGATCAAACTGATCCAATACCTCTTTATGCTGACCATATGCCATTGCAGTCGATTCAAGATCCATATTTTTCTGTTTCGCTCCTTCTGCTATTGCATTGGCAAGCATTCCGCTTGTTGCTCCGTTTGCACATAAAACAAGCACGGATATTTTTTTATCTTTTATATCATAGATTTTTTCATCCTTAGTTTCTTCCTTCGGCTGTTCTGCAGCAGTATTATCCTCTTCTTCCTGTTTGATGAGCTGCAGATCATAAGTTTTCAAAAACGGATAATAAATTACAAAGTCTACAGCGAGAAGCAGCGGAACCAGCAGAAATACCAAAGGAGAAAATCCAGTTCCTATTATCAGTCCCAGAGGTCCCGGTGTTGTCCACGGAAGATTGTAGACGAAGCCGTTCATCCCTAAAGTTATAAAAAATTTCAGCAGCCATACGTTGATAATAGGTGTAAGTATAAATGGTATAAAAAATACCGGATTCAATACCAGAGGAGCACCAAACAGAATAGGCTCGTTAACACCAAACAGTCCCGGAATCAAAGAGGCTTTTCCTACCGCCTTTAGCTGCTTTGATTTAGCTATAAATGCCATCATGAATATTATTACAAGTGTAGCCCCGGTTCCTCCCAAAGTTGCCACAAAATACTGAGAGCCCTGTGAAAGAACTTTTGTAGCATGCTCACCTTTACTGAACATCTGGAAATTCACTTCTACATTTGTAAGATATATAGCGGCAACTGCCGGTTCCACTATTGACGGACCATGTATTCCCACAAACCAGAAAAACGCCATAGCACCGAAAATAACTGCAAGCCCTATATATCCGTCAGCTGCTGAAAACAACGGTCTGAATAATTCCAGAATAAATTCGCTGAAACCTACCCCTATGAATTTTCTTACTAAAATATCAAATACCCAGAAAAATAATACTGAGAGTGATATAGGAATTATATCGGCAAATGTCTGTGATATATTTCCCGGAACTTCCTTGGGAAGCTTGATTGTAATATTTCTTCCTACACAGAATTTATATATATTAGGAATTGTAAAGCCTATTATAAATGATGTAAGAAGACCTTTTGTTCCCAGATAATCAAGAGAAATAGCCCCGTCTTTCAGGTCAGTACTTAACAGAAGAAATGATATTATTGCTGCTATCATTACCGATACTGTATTTATCTGTCTTGTTTTAGGCATTTTAAGGTTGAAATTATCTGTAAGACTTCTTGCAATAGTGCTTGACATCAGAATTGCCAGAATCCCCATAGATAATGAATAAGCCTTCATCAATACCGTAACAATATTATCGGGCAAAAAGTATCCGAAAGCATTTGGTACGAATGCTATAAGTAAAAATATACTTGAAAATAATATTACGGGAATCAGGCTTATAAAGCCGTCTCTTATTGCACGAAGATACGGATTATTAGATATTTTATTAAAAAACGGCTGCATTTTCGTTATCCATTTTACCAGTTTCATCATATTTCTCACCCCTGTCCTAATTAGACTTTCTATATAAATTTATAAAATGCTGTGTAAGATCCTTTAATAACATAGCTGTCATCAGGTGATCCTGCGCATGAACCATTATAAAGCCAAGTTCATTAGTCTCCCCGGCAGCTTCTTTCTGTATCATTTCTGTCTGCTGTCCATGAGCCTCCAGCAACACTTCATTAGCTTCGGCGACAAGCTTCTCCGCTTTTTCAAAATTTGAGTTTTCTGCTTCTTTTATTGCCATTAAAAGCTTTGATCTTGCTTCGCCGGCATAGGCCACTATTTCAAATCCTATCATAGTTACTTCTTCTTTAGTCATAATTCTCTCCTTTTCCTGTTTTTTTAATCGTGATAAAATCCCTGATCCCATTTTTCAATAAATTCATCGAAAAAATTCTCCTGTTTTATCTCTTCATATTCTTTTTTTAAATTATCTATTTTTTCAATCAGTTCTTTACTTTCCTTTGTTTCTATATATTCAGCCGCAAGAAACTCATCTATTATATTTTGAATAAGACCTATTCCTGTTATTCTTGCTCCGAGTCCCAATACATTTGCATTTAGTTTTTCTCTTGCTGTTTTAGCCGTGAGAACATCCCTTACAAGTGCAATTCTTACACCGGGAACCTTACTTGCCGCATTTGATATTCCTACACCGGTTCCGCATATTACTATTCCGAAATCTGCTTCCTTATTTAATACCTTTACACCTACTTTTCTGGCATATATAGGATAATGTGTTCTTTGAAAATCATAAGTTCCTTCATCAAAAACTTCATGTCCTTTTTCTCTGAGATATTTAACAACCTCATTTTTAGTATCTGTTACAATATGATCACATCCGACTGCTATTTTCATTATTTTATTTCCTCCTGTACTATTTAGTTTTTTTGTGATTAATTACATTTTATTGAGCATATCTACTCTTACCTGATGTCTTCCGCCTGAATAATCAGAAGCTGCAAATACATTACAGATACTTTTGGCCAGAGCCTTACCGGTAATTTCATATCCGATTGTTATAATGCTCGTATTATTATGATCTCTTGTCATTTTGGCCGAATGCTCGTCTGCAGCCTGTGCACAGACTATTTTTTTATGCTTTGAGCATATCATAAAAGGTGCAATCCCGTAATCATCCAGAATGATTCCTTTTTCTATTTCGGAGTTTATTACTGCTTCTGATATTCTATGTGAAATATCAAAGATATCATTTTTTTCATCTGTGTAATCGGTTATTTCATAGCCTTTAGCCGATAGATATTCTTTTATTTCTTCCTTTAAATGTTTTCCGCCTTCTGAACTGCCTATACCTATTTTCATTTGTCTTCCTCCATTTTTTGTTTGTTAAATTTTGTTATAAAATGTTACAATTTGTTATATGTTTATTATAACCTGTTTTTTTTATTTGTCAATAGAAAATAAAAAAACATCTTCAAAAAAGATGTTCTTTTATTTAAAAGTATTAATAACCTTAGTGTATTTTTCATATTTTTTCTTGATATTCGGGTTAAGTCTGCTGTCTGTTATTATCCCGTCGATTTTATCAGTAGGGTAAAAAGTATATAAATCTTTTAAATCAAATTTATTACTGTCAATCAGTACATAATTTTTCTGGGAATTTTTCATAATGATCTCCTGAAGGCTTGCTTCTTCCTTGTTGGAATTCGTTACATTATTATCCTTGATCCCGTTAGCCCCTATAAAGCTCTTGTCTACTTTAATTTCTGACAGAATTCTGTCTGTTATTTCCCCTATGAATGCACCTGATTTTTCCCGCCATGCTCCACCTGTGAGTATCAGCTCAAAATTTTTATTTCCTTTATACTGTTCAAATATATAAAAAGAATTGGTAATGATTCTTATCCGTTTATTCTTTATATTTTTCAGCAGACATTCATTGGTAGTACTTGCACCTATAAATATTATATCCCCGTTTTCTATATAATCAGTTGCGAGCTTTCCTATTTCTTCTTTTTTTGATATATTTATATTTTTTTTCTGCAGGTGTGTCAGCTCTACAAGATTCAAATCATCATTTTTCACAGCACCGCCATGAGTTCTTTTCAGCATGCCGGAATCTTCCAGCAGCTTCAGATCACGTCCTATAGTCATTCTGGTAACGCCGAGTTTTTTCATCAAATCACTTACCGAGACAATTCCGTGCTTTTCCACTTCTTTCATTATAAGGTCTATTCTTTGTTCTTTCATTTCAACTCCCAAAAGTGTTTATATATTTTTGTTACAAAATGTTTTTATTTGTTATTTTAATTTTACCTTTATTAACTCTGCTTGTCAACTTTTATATTTAGCCGAAAATCAGAAGATAAATTACTAAAAGATAAAACCAGAAAACTCAGACAATTTTTTTTCGACTTATATTACAGCCGATTATTCAGGCGTTGACTATTATTTTTAAAAAAATATTGCCTGAAAATTTTTCCGGCATATTGACAAAAAAAAAATTCAGGGTAAACTATAGCATTAATATATCAACTTGATTTATTAACTAAAAAATTGAAAAGTGGTGGAAAAATGCTGGAAAAGAAGAAGATTATACTAAATCTCGTAAAAGAACATAATACTTTAACCAAGCCCCAAATTTCTGAAATGATGTCTGTCAGCTTAACTACAATAAATAAATATGTAAATGAGTTAGTTGAAAAAAATTTTCTTATGGAGGAAGTTTCAGATCGTAAGAAAACTGAGGGGAAGCCTCCGTCTTTTTATAAAATCAACAGCAGCTACAGAAAACTGATGGCAGTGTATCTGGAAAAAGACAGACTGGAAATATCGGTAACCGATAATTTGGGAAACATTCAGGAAACAAGAGTTTTTGATATAGAAAATAGAAACAGCTTTACTGAAAAAATTCTTTGTTCTGGAATTTTACAGGTCATAAAAGAGCTTGATCTAAAAGACTGCATTAGTGTAATATCCATAGGGATACCGGGGATTTTGGGAGAAGACAATAAAATAACAGAAATACCTTCATTTCCGAAACTGGAAGGAAAAAATATCATTGCTGCCCTGAATAAAAAACTAAAGATTCCTTTAATAGTGGAAAATGACATTAACCTTACAATAAAGGCTCTCCATAACAGGAATCAGTATAAAAAATACAAAAATTTGGTGTATTTTTTCATAAGAAACAATATAGGAGGCGGAATAATATCTGACGGAACCCTATATAAAGGATATTCCAATTTAAGCGGGGAGTTCACATATCTGGGAGTAGATAAAGAATATTTAAGCAGATATGATGTTATGAGTTCTGAAAATGCTGAAAAATATTTTGTGGAAAAAATGAAATCAGAGGAAAAAATAGAATTTTTATTATTTGTCTTTTTGAGAATTATAGTTACACTGAATCCTGAAATACTTTTTATTGAGACAAATTATATACAAAAAAATGAAATTAAAATTTTGAATGAAAGATTAGAAACATTCTTTAAAAAAACATATCTTCCTAAAATAATACTGATAGAAAATGATGGTTTAGGTGAAGAGGGTACAATTACAAATGCATTGGAAATATTTTATTCAAAGGATTAGGAGAAACAGAATGGCTTATATTATAGGTATTGACGGCGGCGGTACAAAAACCAGTTTTTGTCTGCTGAATACTGCTGAAAAAAGAAAACATTATTTGAAAACCGGTGAAACAAACTTTAAAAATATCGGTATTGAAAAGACAAAAGAAAATATGGAAGCAGGACTGCGGGAAATACTAAAGCAGGAAAAGCTCGAGATAAAGGATATTGATTGTTTTGTACTGGGAGCGGCAGGCTGTGATACAGAAAAAGATTACGAAATATTTAAAGAGATACTAAAAGACATCGGGATAAAAGACAGGGTATTTATTTACAATGATGCCAAGGTAGCTTTTAAGGCCTGTTCTGGCAAAGACGGAATAATTATTATTTCAGGAACAGGGTCAATAAGTTTTTCATATAATCAAAACAGGGAAAACAGACTGGGCGGCTGGGGTGCAGAGATAAGCGATATCGGTTCGGGATACTGGATTGGAAGAAAATTTTTGAAAGATCTGCTTTTATATCTGGAAAATTTATACCCAAAAGATGCAATATTTCAGGAATTTATTGAAAAATATATAAAAGACAGTGATCCTTTTGAATATATTCAGGAAAACTTTACAGATGTAAAATCAATTGCATCAGTAACTAAATTTGTTCTTACTGCGGAAAGCGAATATGCCGATAAGCTGGCACTCAGAATTTCTGATTTCTTTTACACAGTTACTGAAAAGCTCTACGCAGATTTTAACAGTGAGAAGGCTGATCTGGTTCTGTCAGGAAGTGTTATAAAGAATAAAAAGATTTACGGACTTCTGGAGGAAAAAATACAGTATACTGACAAAATGAAAAATATAAATATTATTCTAAATGATAAGGAAGCGGTGGAGGGATGCCTGAATTTAGCTTTGGAAATATTAGATTCAAAAGGAGAAAATTATGAAAACTTATCTGCAGGTTTTTAGCGGAGGCTTTAAAAACCAAATTATAAATTTAGAGGAATTAATGGAAAAAATTAAGTTTGTGGCTGAAAAGGCAGATGTTAACGGAGTAATTATAGGCTGGACGCTTAATAAGGAATTCTATGCAAAACTGAAAAAATCACTGAAGAAATATAATATTGAGCTTTATTTCTGGCTTCCTGTATTTTCAGAGCTGGATTATTTCAGGGAATTTCAGGATGTTATAAACTACCGGAATGAAAATATCAAAAGTACCGGATTTCAGGAAGACGAAAACTTTAATTTTTATTGTCCGAATAATAAGAATAATATAGAAAATATAAAATCAATCTTTTTGGAGCATCTGGCAGATTATGATATAGACGGAGTTTTTCTGGATAAAATAAGATATCCTTCTTTCTCAAATAATCCCGAATCTGTATTTACATGTTTTTGCGACACATGTAAGGATAAAATGAAAAAAAGCGGAATAAATGCTGCTGAGTTACAAAGAAAAATAGAAGATATATTTGCAGACAGCAATTTGGAAAATAAAAATCCAATGGGTATATCAGACTACAAGAATTTTAAGTTTGATTTTTCGGATCCGATAATAGACAGCTTTTTCAGATTTAAAGAAGAGAGTATAAATAATACTTTGGAAGAATTAACGGTTTTTTTCAGATCAAAGAACCTGAAAATAGGGCTTGATCTGTTTGCACCGCATATTGCCTATTTTACAGGACAGAACATCATAAAATTAAGCAGTATGGCGGACTTCATAAAACCAATGTACTACAGAGCCACATATGCACCTGCGGGAATACCGTTTGAAATAGAAAGTTATTCAAAAAGCTTTCCAAATAAAAATTCTGAAAATATAAAAAAGGAGTTTTTTAGATTTATAAATGAATCAGAGGAAGAAATAAGCGATAAATATATGGAAAATGAACTTTGTCAGTTAAAAGAAGAATTTGATATAAAGAATATCTGTTCCGGATTGGAATTCAACAAAATAAAAGATATTGCATTATCTGATACGGATTATCTGGAAAGATCAATAAACAGTTTCTATAAGTCAGGAACAGACGGAATAGTACTGTCATGGGATCTCATGAGAATGCCTTTGGAACATCTGGAGATATATATAAAATTATGGAATGAAAATAAGTTATAGGAGGTGAGACATTTGGAAGAAATTTTAAAAATAAGTAATTTAAGTAAATCATTTGGAAAGGTAGAAGTACTGAAAGATTTATCATTCGGGATAAATAAAGGAGAAGTACATGCTATTTTGGGTGCAAATGGAGCAGGAAAGTCCACTCTTATGAAAATAATCGGCGGAGTTCAGAAGCAGACAGCCGGAAAGCTGTATTACAAAGGGGAGGAGACGTCTTTTAATTCTCCCAGTGAAGCACAGAAAAAAGGAATTAATATAATATATCAGGAGTTAAGTCTTATCCCTACAATGACAGCAGTGGAAAATCTTTTTTTAGGAAGAGAAATCACGGGGAACAGTAAATTTATAAATAAAAAGAAAATGATAGGCGAATTTAACGAGCTTTGTAAAAGACTAAAATTTGATATAGATCCGAGAGAGAAGGTAAGAAATTTAAGTATATCAAAACAGCAGATGATAGAAATAATGAAAGTAATTCATCAGAGTGCAGATATTATAATAATGGACGAGCCGACAACCTCATTATCGGAAAATGAAAAATTATCATTGTTCAAAATAATAAGAATGCTTAAAGATGAGGGAAAAACTATTTTATATATTTCTCATATGCTTGAGGAAATATTCATAACATGTGACAGAATAAGCATACTGAAAGACGGTGTTTATGAAGGAACCTATGAAGTTAAAGATATGACTAAGGATAAAATAATTTCTTTGATGATAGGCGAGAGAAAAAAAGGTGCAGAACTGAAGAAGAGAAAAAGCGGATCAGAAAGAGAAAAGATTCTGGAACTGAAATCAGTAAATAAAGGGTCCATATTAAAAGATATAAATCTGGTTCTGAATCAGGGGGAAATCTTGGGAATAGCCGGACTGGTCGGAGCCGGAAGAACTGAACTTGCCGAGATTATATACGGAAAAGAAAAATTTGATTCCGGGGAGATATTTATAAATAATGAAAAAGTTTTGGTAAAATCTCCGGAAGCAGCTATAAAAAAAGGAATAGGACTGATACCGGAAGACAGAAAAAATTTAGGACTGATACAGAAGCATTCTGTTACGAAAAATGCGACTTTGATACAGCTGGACAGAATAATTTCCAATGCATTCATAAGCAGGAAAAAAGAAAAAAATTATATTAACAGAGCCATTGAAGAAATGTCCATAAAAGTAAGCGATCCATATGCAAAAGTATCAAATCTAAGCGGCGGAAACCAACAGAAAGTAGTAGTTTCAAAATGGATGGATATGGATCTGAAAGTACTTATATTTGATGAACCGACAAAGGGTATAGATGTAGGAGCCAAAGAAGATATTTTCAAAATTATAGATGATTTTGCGGATAAAGGAATGAGCGTTATATTCATATCTTCTGATCTGGAAGAGGTGGAAAGAGTTTCAGACAGGGTTGTTATTATGAAAGAAGGAAAGATAGTAAAAGAACTCCGGGAAGATGAAATTACAATAGATAAAATAAATTATTATTCTTTAAACGGATAAAGGAGAAGAGAGAAATGAAATTAAAAGCAATGCATAAAATAAACTTTAAAGATTATGGTGTTATAATCGGCTTTTTAATACTTTGTACAATCATAAGCTTTGCCACGCCTAATTTTTTAACCAAAACAAATATATTGAATCTGCTGAGACAGTCATCTATAATCGGGATTATAGCTACAGGAATGACCTTTGTAGTCATATCAGGGAATTTTGATCTGTCTGTGGGAGCAATTGCAGCTTTGAGCGGTGCAATAACAATGACTTTTCTGTCAGGCGGACAGAATCTGTTCTTGGCAATACTGGTCTCTCTTACTGTAGGAGCATTAATAGGAGCTGTGAGCGGGGTGCTGGTAGCTAAGGTAAACATTCCGTCACTGATTGCCACAATGGGAATGGTCACTATTACCAGAGGAATATTACTTCTGTATACGGGCGGTTATCCGGTTTCAGGATTTAATAATGTACTTTCAGCTATAGGGAATGACTATTTTCTTGGGATTCCAATACCGGTAATTGTATTCTTTACAGGAATAATACTGTCATTTATAGTTTTGAGCTATACCAAGTTCGGGAGATATGTATTTGCCGTAGGCGGAAATGAAGGAGCGGCAAGATTATCCGGAATTAATGTAGATAAATACAAAATACTTGTATTCATTATAAACGGATGCTTTGCGGCACTGGCAGGTATAATTCTGGTATCAAGACTAGGCACTGCTACTCCTGTCGCAGGCGAGGGATATGAACTGGATGCGATAGCATCGGCAGTTATCGGAGGAACAAGCGTATCAGGAGGAGAAGGAAATATATTAATGACTATTATTGGTGTTTTGCTGATAAGTGTTATTAGCAACAGCTTTAATCTGTTGGGAGTAAATATATATTTCCAGTACATATTCAAGGGTCTTATAATATTAGCAGCAGTTGGTTTAGATAGTTACAGTAAAAGAAAAAAATAAATTTTGGAGGTCGTATTAATGAAAAAGATAATATTTTTATTCACAATTCTCTTGCTGATAATGAGTTGTGGAAATAAACAGGAAACTAAAGCAGAGGGAGCGGCGGGAAATACTGCCGAGACAAAAGAAGCAAAGAAAAAAATAGGGGTATTAATTCCCGGTCCTGTAGGATACTTCGTTGCTGTAAGGGAGGGAATAGATAAGGCAGCAGCAGAAAATAACGTTGAAATCACATACAGTGATGCCGGATGGGATGCAAGCAAGCAGTTATCACAGGTAGAAGATTTGATTTCTAAAAAAGTTGATTTGATAGCAATAGCAGCAGTGGATTCAAATGCAGCAAAAACAGCGGTGAGAATGGCAAATGAAGCTAATATCCCGATACTGGCTTTTACAAATGCAATAGGAGATAAAGAAAACGGAGAGTACGAAGGATTAATTACTTATGTTGGTCAAAATGAAGTAGAAACAGGAAAATTAACAGGGGAACTGGCTAAAAGCCTGTTAGGTGAAAAAGGCGGGAAGGTAGTTCTTATTGAAGGAAGACCGGGAACAAGCCCTCAGATTAACAGAAGAAAAGGTGTCATGGAAGCATTGGATACAAATAAAAACTTTGAGGTTGTTTATACTCAGACAAGTAACTGGGAAAAAGAGCAGGCTTTAAAAATAGTGGAAGATTTAATACAAAAAAATCAAACTATTGATGTAATAATTGCTCAGGATGATAATTCAGCTATTGGTGCAGGAATGGCTCTGAAAGAAGCTAATTTAAAGGATAAAATCTTAGTAATCGGATTAGGAGGAAGTACAGAAGGTCTGAATGCGGTAAAAAGCGGATTAATTGACGGGACTACTTATATGTCGGCAGTAGAGGAAGGCTATACAGCGATAACAGCAGCCGTAAAATATCTGAACGGTGAAAAAGTAGAGCCTGTAACACAGATGAAGCAGGTAGAGGTAAATAAAAGTAATGTTGAGAGCTTCAAAGGAGAATGGTAAAAACAATAAATTACAGCAAAGAAAATATTTATACATAAAATTCAGATACCCAGTTTTTGGATAAAGTTATATGTCGTAAACCATGACAGTCTTTCATGATAAATAAAAATCATGAAAGACTGTTTTTATATTGGGAGAGTAAAAAATTATTCATAAATTTTTTAAAATAGTTTTTATTGAAAAAGTCTCTAGGTAAGTCTGCAAAATTGTAAATTAAGTGAATACACACTTTTACACCGCTTAATATATTGAATTTAAAGAGCTTTGACTTCCAAATGAAATTTTGAAAATTAATAATTATAAAATTTTCTGTATTAATAATAATACTTTGAAAAGTATTCAGATTATCTTCTTTTTTGTATTTATCCTTCTTTTTGTCATCAATAAATTCGAAAAAATACTCCTTTCTTTTTCAAAAATATACGAATAGACGAAAATTTCAATAAAAATCTAAAAAAATTTTTTGGATTTTTAGCTTTTTATGAAAATTTTATAATAGCGAAAGTCTTAATTTATCGTATTTTCAGAAAAAAGATTAGTGAGGTTTATATAAATGATCTAAAAATATATATATATCTAAACCAGCAGGGTTGATTTTAAACCGTGAATTTTTCTTGTAGAATTAGCTCATAGAAGAAATAAAACATATCAAATTTCAAGGAGGAAATAACAATGGCGGTAAAAAAAGATTTTATTACAACAACAGATTTCACTAAAGAGGAATTAATGGACATAATTAACCTTTCACTGAAAATTAAACGTTGCATAAAAGCGGGTTATTATCCACAACTATTAAAAAATAAATCATTAGGTATGATTTTTCAACAATCATCTACAAGAACAAGAGTATCATTTGAAACTGCGATGGAACAATTAGGAGGACATGGTCAATATTTGGCTCCGGGTCAGATTCAATTGGGCGGACACGAAACTATCGAAGATACAAGTGCTGTTTTATCAAGATTAGTAGATATATTAATGGCGCGTGTAGACAGACATAAAAGTGTTTATGACTTAGCTAATCATGCAACTATTCCTGTAATTAACGGAATGTCAGATTATAATCACCCTACTCAGGAAATGGGAGATCTATGTACAATGATAGAACATCTGCCTGAAGGGAAAAAGCTGGAAGATTGTAAAGTCGTATTTGTAGGTGACTGTACACAGGTATGTGCTTCTCTTATGTTTATTACAACAAAAATGGGAATGCATTTTGTGCAGTACGGACCAAAAGGATATCAGTTAAATGAGGATTATTTAAAAATTGGTAGAGAAAACTGTGAAAAATCTGGCGGAAAAATAACTATTACTGAAGATGAAGATGAAGCATTAAAAGATGCAGACTTCGTATACACAGATGTTTGGTACGGATTGTATGATGCAGAACGTTCTAAAGAGGACTGTATGAGAATATTCTATCCTAAATACCAGGTAACTCCTGAAATGATGGCAAAAGCATTACCAACAGTTAAATTTATGCACTGCTTACCTGCATCACGTGGTGAAGAGGTAGTTAATGAAGTAATAGATGCACCTTACTCAATAGTATTTGACGAAGCTGAAAACAGACTTACATCAATAAGAGGATTACTTGTTTATTTCATGAACAAGCAGGCTAAAGAAATTAATGAAACAGAATATAATGATTCTAAAAAGGATTTGGAAGATTTTTTTAAAACTTTATAACATATTTTAGTACCTTGTCTCATTTATCTTTTCAAAGCTGAATAAGATGATGAGGTACTAAATATAAGTTAAACAAAATACTAGTAATTAAAGGAGTATTATTCATGAGTGAAGCAGGTCAAGGTAAAAAGAAGTTTAGAATGTTGGATGCAATACTGGCAGTAATATGTGTTGTATTCGTAGTAGAAGCAGCAGCTCCGGTTGCGGCAATCGGAAATTCCCAATATTTTTGGTGGATATTCCTGATGCTGACATTTTTACTGCCATACGGTCTAATTTCATCAGAACTTGGGACAACGTATGACAGTGAAGGAGGAATATATGACTGGGTAAGAAATGCTTTCGGGAGAAAGTGGGGCTCGCGGGTTTCATGGTATTACTGGATTAATTTCCCATTATGGATGGCCTCGCTGGCTGTATTATTTCCGGAAATTATATCTTTAGCAACTGGCATGCAGATTGGACTTATCCCGTCATTACTGATAGAATTGGCATTTGTCTGGATAATAGTATATATAAGTTTTTTCCCTGTTTCTGACAGTACGTGGATCTTGAACGGAGCTGCAGTAATAAAAGTACTGCTTGCGGTAACTGTCGGAGTCATTGGTACTTACATTGCTTTTACAAAAGGTGTTGCCAATGAATATACAGTTTCATCACTGCTGCCTTCATTTGATTTACACAGTCTTTCATTTATTTCAGTAATTTTATTTAATTTTTTAGGCTTTGAAATCATCTGTACCTTCGCAGGAGATATGGAAAACCCAAATAAACAAATTCCGAAAGCTATTGTTACCGGAGGACTTGTTATAGCTGCAATTTATATTTTCTCGGCTTTTGGTATAGGGGTAGCTATCCCGACTGCTGAAGTAAGTACAAGCAGCGGTTTAATAGATGCTATACAATTAATGACGGGGAAAATGACAGGTCCATTTATTAGTATCATATCAGTATTATTTTTACTTACTCTGTTTGGAAATATGACTTCATGGTCTTTAGGCGTAAACAGCACTGCAAGTTATGCAGCAGAAAATGGAGATCTGCCAAAAGCTTTCGCAAAGAAAAGCAAAAAAAATGATATGCCTGTAGGAACAGCAGTAATTAACGGTATTGTTGCATCAATTGTGTTATTATTAGCACCGATACTGCCTAATCAGGATTTATTCTGGAGTTTCTTTGCATTGAACTTAGTTATGTTCTTGCTTGCTTATGTACCAGTATTCCCAGCTTTCTATAAACTTCGTAAAATTGATCCTGACAAAGAGAGACCTTTCAAAGTTTCGGGAAGTGATACATTCTTAAAAATTCTTGTTGTAATTCCGATGATTTTATTGGTTATTTCAATTATATTTACCGGGGTTCCGTTAAGTTTCGACGCGGAAACATTAGCAGGAACACTGCCGATTACAATTGGGGCAATTATATGTATTTTTATAGGCGAATTAATAATTATAGTTAAAAAAATAAAATGATAGTTGAAAGGAAGTATGAAAATGGCTAAAAGAATTGAAGGTTCAACACCAAGACAAGACGGATTTAGAATGCCGGGTGAATTTGAAGAACAAAAATGTGTATTTATGATCTGGCCTGAAAGACCGGATAACTGGAGAAACGGCGGAAAACCAGCCCAGAAATCATTTGCTGATGTAGCTATAGCTATAAGTGAATTTGAGCCGGTTACAGTTTTAGTATCAAATGCACAATACAAAAATTGCAGAAACATTCTTCCAAAAAATATCCGTGTTGTAGAGGCCAGTAATGATGATGCATGGGTACGTGACTGCGGTCCGACTTTCGTAATTAACGATAAAGGAGATATTCGCGGCTGTGACTGGGAATTTAATGCATGGGGCGGTTTAGTAGACGGTTTATATTTCCCATGGGCAAATGATGATCAGATTGCTCAGAAAGTGTGTGAAATTGAAGGAGTAGACAGCTATAGAACAGACGGTTTCGTTCTGGAAGGCGGTTCTATACATGCTGACGGTGAAGGAACACTGCTTACTACAGAAATGTGTCTTTTGAGTGAAGGTAGAAATCCTCATATGACTAAAGAAGAGATAGAGCAAAAATTGGGAGATTATTTAAGTATAGATAAGGTAATATGGATAAAAGACGGAATTGATCCTGAAGAAACAAACGGTCATATTGATGATGTGGCATGCTTTGTAAAGCCGGGTGAAGTAGCATGTATCTGGACTGATGATCCGGAAAATCCATTTTACAAGCAGTCACAGGATGCATATAAAACTTTGACAGAAGCAACTGATGCTAAAGGACGTAAGCTGAAAGTCCACAAATTATGTTTAACAAAAAAACCTATTCTTTTGCAGGGAGCCGAAGCTATTGATTCTGTCGAAGGAACTCTTCCGCGTGAAGACGGCGACATATGTATCGCATCATATATGAATTTCCTTATCGTAAACGGAGGAGTAATTGTTCCTCAATATGGTGACGAAAATGACAGTTTAGCAATAGAACAAATAAAAGAAATGTTCCCTGATAGAAAAGTGGTAGGTGTTGATACTAAAGAAGTAGTATACGGCGGTGGAAATGTTCACTGTATAACACAGCATATGCCAAAAGCAAAATAAGGAGTGTAGAGATGTCAAAAATTGTTATTGCATTGGGTGGGAATGCACTAGGAAATAATCCTAAAGAACAGATTGAGATGATTGAAAAAGCGGCTAAGCCACTAGTAGGACTTATAAAAGACGGACATGAAATTATTGTAAGCCATGGAAACGGACCACAGGTCGGGACAATAAAACTTGCATTTGATACAGCATCAGCTGTTAACGATAAAGTTTGTGAAATGGAGCTTGCAGAGTGTACAGCAATGAGTCAGGGCTATATTGGCTATCATTTGCAGCAGGGTATAAAAAAAGAACTTTTAAATCAACAGGTTGACCGTAATGTTGCTACTATAGTAACACAAGTTATAGTCGATAAAGATGACAAAGCTTTCTCAAACCCGACAAAGCCGATTGGAAGCTTTTATACGAAAGAAAAAGCTGATGAAATAAAAAAATCAAATCCTGATCTGACATTTGTGGAGGATTCAGGCAGAGGTTACAGAACGGTTGTTGCTTCTCCAAGACCGATTGATATTGCAGAAAAAACAGCAGTTTTGGATTTAACTGCAAATAAGTTTATTGTAATAGCCTGCGGCGGGGGAGGTATTCCGGTTATAAAAAATGATGCCGGCACTTTAGAGGGAGTTTCTGCAGTTATTGATAAAGATTTTGCTGCGGAAAAACTTGCAGAGCTTGTCAGTGCAGATTATTTATTCATTTTGACTGCAGTTGACAGAGTAGCTGTAAACTTTGGCAAACCAGAACAGAAAGATTTAGCGGAAATGACAGTCGAAGAAGCCAAAAAATACTGTGAAGAAGGACATTTCGCACCTGGAAGCATGCTCCCTAAGGTTGAAGCTGCTATGATGTTTGTAGAGAGCGGAAGCAACAGAAAAGCTGTAATCTGTTCTTTGGAAAAAGTACAGCTTGCAGTAAAAGGTGAAAGCGGAACTTTAATAACACAATAGTAATTTTCTGATTTTAAATAACCACAGATTGAACTTACAGTATCTGTTTTAAATTATTAAGTATTAAAAAAAAGAAATTCTTTCATAATCCAAAAAATATTATAATAAAAGTAAATGTAAAAGAGTATAAATAAAAATATCTACAAAAAATTTGAATTTGGTATGTCAAGATTTATTATAAAAATTTATACGCCAAAGAGTATCCTTTTCGGGATGCTCTTTTAATTTTTATATAAATTATGAATATTTTATTTAATGCTGTTATTCTTTTCGGCTGATAAAATATAAGAATACTTTCATTTACAGATTTCCTGTCTTGTGATATAATTTTGATATCTAAAAAAATGGATTCATTTTTAGGAGGATAAAAGTTAATGGAAGTTACAATTTTCATTTATAATGTATTTTTGATAATTTTATATAGTGTTGTGCTTACTTTGTCCGGCTTTTATTATTTGAAAACAAAGAATAACTGCTATTTTGCAATTAGTATTTTGTTTAGTTTATATTTATTTGATAATGTTGTAATATATATGACAGAATTCATCAAAACTTTCTCTATTTCATACAATAAACTCTTTATTGCTGTTCCGACATATAAGACATTGATCATAATTTCGATATTAGCTGTGTATATCGCACTTAATACTATGTTTTTTAATTTAAAGAATTCCAAAATATGGTACTTTGCTTTAGGGCTTTTGACTATATTTTTATTTATTATTCCTGTTATGCAGAGGACTGCTTTCAAGTCCTGGCTGTTTTTTGTGCCGGGAGATCTTTTCTTTGTTTTATTTAATTCTTATTTGTTAATTGTGTCAAAAAATAATAAAGTAATTGAAAGAAAAGGTATATTTATTCATGTTAATAAATTATTGACATACACACTTTTTATGTCGTGTCTTGTTTTTGTCGAGGACAGCTTTGTGATATTTAACATTGATGTTTATTCGGACACGATTTTGAATATTACAAACAGAAATTTTTCGGAAGATATTCTTAGAATCAGTCAGTCTATGATACTTATACCTTATCTCCTGAATCTTTTTTTTGTCGAGTCCAGGCAAAAAGAAGCTGCAGATACAGCAGTTTCAGATAATGACAATGACTCTGCACTGAAAGATAAAACAGATGAAAATGAGCATGATTATTATATTTTTCATTTATTTTGCAGTACATATCTTTTTACAGTCAGAGAACAGGAAGTTTTTAAACATCTGCTGGAAGATAAAAATAACAAGCTTATCAGCGAGAGTCTCTATATATCAATAGGTACCGTAAAAACTCATGTACATAATATTTTTATCAAAACAGATGTATCGAACAGGCGTGAATTACTTCAGGTATATAATAAATGGATAGAAAATCAAGTAATATGCTAAGAATAAACAGAGCAAAAGTACTTGTTTTTTTGCTTATTTAAAAATTTTGCAATATATCTGAATTAGTTTAATTCTGAAAATAAATAAAAAGTACGGTTTCGATTTAACCGTACTTTTTTATATATTATTACAGTTTAGCTGAACATTTTCGCCCTTTTCAATCAGATGATTAACATGAAGCTCGCCCCAGCTGCACAAAATATCCAAAACCTCTCCCAGAGATTTTCCGTAGCTGCTTAATGAATATTCTACTTTTGGCGGGACTTCCTGATATACTTTTCTGGTAACAATATTATCTTTTTCGAGTTCTCTTAATTGCTGTATAAGCATTTTCTGACTGATTTCCGGAATTTTTCTTTGTAAATCACTTGGTCTTAATGTCTCATACCGTAAGTTGCATAAAATAATGGGCTTCCATTTTCCGCCAATTACTTCCATAGTTGCTTCTACACCTATATTATAAATTTTTTTATTCATTTTATTCTCCTTAAAGCTATATTTTATACAAAACTTACTTTTTTGTCTGTATAGAACTTAAAAGTAGGTACTGGACTAATTTATATACATTATTATATAATATATTAAATAATTAGTCAAAAGGAGGACATACTAGATGTCAAATATATTAAAAAAGAAAGTGAAATTAAATAACGGAGTGGAAATTCCTGAGTTTGGGCTGGGAGTCTTTAAGGTATCGGATGATGAAGCCGGAGAAAATGTAAAAAATGCAATTATTAATGGTTATCGTTTGATTGATACAGCCCAGATATACGGCAATGAGGAAGGGACAGGACGGGGAATAAAAGCAGGGCTTGAAGCGGCAGGTCTGAAAAGAGAAGATATTTTTATTACATCAAAAGTCTGGAATAATCATATTTCTTATGATGAAACTATCGCGGCTTTTTATGAAAGCCTAAACAAGCTGGATCTGGACTATCTTGACCTGTATTTGATTCACTGGCCAGGAAATCATGCTTTTGAAGAATCATGGAAGGCACTGGAATTTTTGTATAAAGAGGGGAAAATACGTGCAATCGGTGTAAGTAATTTTAATAAATCACATTTAGAAGAGCTGTTTTCTTTCTTATCAGTCACACCTGTATTAAATCAGATTGAATACCATCCAAAGCTGACTCAGGGAGATTTGATCGATTTTTGTAAAAAACACGATATTTTAGTACAGGCATGGTCTCCTCTGATGCAGGGACAGATTTTAACAAATGAGACAATACTGAGAATTGCAGAAATCCATAACCGTAATGCCGCTCAGATTGTTCTTCGCTGGGGACTTCAAAATAATATCTTACTGGTATCTAAATCTGTAAAAACAGAGAGAATAATAAGCAATGCAGAACTTGATGATTTTTCACTGACAAAGGAAGAAATGGATACAATCAGTAATTTAAATGAAAATCTTCGTGTAGGGCCAAATCCGGATACATTTGATTTTATTTAAAGGAGGAGAAGCATGGAATTAGGCTTGAAAAAGAAAAAAGCTCTGGTAACCGGTTCTACAAAAGGAATAGGGAAAGCTATTGCCGGAGAACTGGCACGTGAGGGTGCCGATGTTATTATCAACGGACGTAATATAACAGAAGTGAACCAGATCGTTGAGAATCTGCAAAATCAATTTCCCGATGTCTCAATAACAGGTGCAGCAGCTGATCTGGCAAAAGAAGCAGAGAGAACCTTTTTATTTGAACAGGTTCCCGAGATTGATATTTTAATAAACAATATGGGAATATTTCAGCCTATGGAATACTGGGATATTACAGATGATATATGGAATAAATTCTTTGATACAAATGTCCTGTCAGGGAATGCCTTAGCGAAGTTTTATATGCCGAAGATGCTGGAAAATAATTTTGGCAGAGTTATATTTATAGCAAGCGAGGAGGCCGTTATGCCGTCCGGAGAAATGGCTCAGTACAGTATGACAAAGACTATGAATCTGTCATTGGCAAAAAGTCTTTCCAAGCTTACAAAAGGGACAAATGTTACAGTTAATACAATTATGCCGGGTTCGACTTTAACAGAAGGAGTAGAGGATATGATACGAAAAATGTATCAAAACAGTACAATTCCGGAATCTGAATGGGAGTCTGACTTTATGAAGAATCACAGACCGCTTTCTCAGATTCAGCGCCTTATCCGCCCGGAAGAAATCGGAAGATTTGCAGCGTATATATCCAGTCCTTTTGCATCTTCTTTCTCCGGTGCCGCATTAAGGCTAGACGGAGGTTTGGTTCCTACTATTTTTTAAAACACTGAAAATAAAATGACGGAGGTTATAGTATAAATCATGTAAACTATAACTTCTGTTTATTTTTTTTATAATAATTTATTTTTGATATTATAAAAGAAAATTCTGTTATTTTTCAGTTTCATATGTATTTGAATGAAAGTGGACTGACAGTTTAAAAATAGCTGTGAAATAAAAATTGTTTCCAAATAAACATGTATTAACAAATGTTTTTACAATAAAAAAATGGGAAATAGTTAATTTTATATAAAATATTTTACATATTATCTATAAAAAAAATAAAATTATTTTTTTGAAACGAGTGTTTTATGACTTTATAGAGAACAAAAGTAAAAGTTGTTTTCGAATTGTAAAAAAAAATATTAAAATATATAGGAAAATTACGAAAAAGTATTTATTTTTTAGTTAGAGAGCTGATTTTTCTGCATTTTACAGTTAAGATTAAAAAATTACCAAATGGATAATAGTCTGACAAATTATTATAATTTTATTCTTTTTGAATTAAAATTGACTTTAAAGATGAGATTTAGTAAAATATTTATAAGAGATTATTCAAAAAAAACAGCACTTGCAAACAATATTAAAATAATATTGAAAGGAGGAAAAATAAAGAAATAATCAGGTCACTTTCAAAAAGGAAATTTTATAGCATAAAACGAAACCGGACAAAAAAATAAAATATCCTGATAAATTTATAAAATAGGAGGTAAAATGAGAAAATTTATATTTATTTTATTATTAACTATATCGTCATTTAGTCTTTGCAGTAATGAAATAAGCGTAGACAAGTCAGTAGAAGAAAGCGTAACAAAAGATTATGATCAGGACGGGAAATACTCTTCATATGAAAGAGCTTTAAGAAATGCACAGGGTTCAATATATGTAACGTTACCGGAAAAAAGAGGTTACTGGTATACGATTCTTGACAGAATAAAAGCAGAAGAGGATGAGCTGATGCCGGATGAAAAGGCAAGAATAAGAAGAAAATAACACTTTAAGCAGGAGGTAAAATGAAAAAAATAATAGTATGGATATTTTTAGTAATGATGGGAACACTACTGCATGCAGCACCTACTTATGAATATAGAAGAGAATTAAGAGAGGGAGCCAGAGGAAAGTGGACAAATCTGAGAAAACACCTGAACAGCGGTCAGAGACTGGAAAAAGAGCTGACAAAGGTAGACAGACAGATAGATAAGAAGGTGAGTGAAATACAGGAAATAGAGGATTTATTATTCAGAATAGAACAATATAAAGCAGAAAATAATATTAGGTAGTAAGGGAGGAATGATGAAAAGAAATAAAAAATTATTAATATCTTTTTTAGCGTTACATGCAATAGTGGCATCCTATGGAGAAGCCGCTACTGCCAAGTATGAGAGAATGTACAGCAGTATTATAAAAAATATAGAACAGGGAAAATCCAACGAAAACAACTACCGGATAATCGAACAGGTACTAAAGAAAAGAAATAATGAATTAAAGGATTTGTATCTGCAGAGTGACTATATTGTAAAACCTGAATATCTCGAATGGCAGGTATTTTTTACAGGTCTTTATACTGAAAAAACGAGAGGGGACAACACTCTTGAAAATGCCCGTTATTATTCAGTTTCCCAGACTTACAGCGGAAAAAAAACTTATAACGAGGATGCATATAATAAATTATATTCAGACCTTGCAGCAACAGGTCTTTTAAGTGATGTTCAGCTTAGTGCAATAATGGCGGGACATTACAATGTAATAAACAGCCTCGGAGTGAGCGAGCAAAAAGTAATCAGGGAAATGCTTTATTCAGGACTGGATAGTATAAATAAAACTGACGGTTTCAAGATATACAAGCATCCTCAGAATCCGAAAGAAATAGATCTGGGGATAAACATACCTCCCAAGATAATAAACAGACAGCCGTTAAATCCGACACCGGGAATTCCAGCACCGCCTAATGTACAGGCACCGTCATTTGTCCCTACTGCACCGCTTACACCGACAGTTCCTTCACTTACAATAAAAGCATTTAATCCGGTAAGTCCTCAGGTAGATACACCGGTACTGGCCGTTGCACCTATTTTTAACATAAAACTCAGTTCTTATTGTAATAATATGACCTCGTGCGGTGTAGGAATAGACGGAGCTGCTTATAATCCGGCTATAGGAACAGCACGTTCGTACAGCGGCGGAGCTATATCGGGTATAGCAGACGGAACTTCATCTTTAAGATATTCATGGAGTGCATATAGTTCTACTTTATTACGGGCATATTTTGATTTGACAGGCGGCGGAGGTATCGTGTCTAATTTCTCCGATAACCTGACAATTGATTCAATAAATCCGCTTAGTGCTGCGCAAAAGACTGCTGAAGGCGGCAGAACATGGAATACACAGGATTTTTTGGTCGGAGGATCAAGAATAGCAACTGTAGATAATGTAGGAACCGGTACGGAACTAAACAGTACGGGTACAATAAATCTTGTAGGGCCGCTGGTTGTGGCCTTTGAAATGCAGACAGACAGTATCGGGAATGGTACTGTAACATTAAGAAATTCAGGGACTATAACAGATTTAGGCGAAACTACATCAACAAGACTGGACGGAGTACTTGCCAAAGGAACACAAACAACCCTTATAACTTCACCGTCAGCAGGAAGTGAAACTATTACTGTAAAACGTACAGCTGAAGGGTATACGGGATATAAGGTAGGATTGATCTTAACTGCAGAAGATAATACAGCCGGACGTTTTTACAATTTATTTAATAATGGGACAATCACATTTAAAGGAGAAAAATCTATAGGAATACAGATTTTTGCACCTAATTTCGGCAATACGGAAGTGGTAGCAGTAAATACAGGGACTATTACAATGGGCGGTATAGAAAGTTACGGGATGAAGCTTTCCTCTATTTTAAGAAATACTGCAAACAATGTTTTTGAAAACAGAGGAATAATAAACATAAACGGAGGAGACGGAGTAGTCGACTCAGTTTCATCAGGAATGGCTGTATTGGAAGAAAATGCAGCAGGAATAAGAGCATATACCGGTCTGGTAAAAAATACATCATTAGGGACGATAAATGTTTCCGGAAGCAGGGGAAATACAGGTATGTACCTGAAAATAAAAGCACCTGACGATATAACCAATGAAGGGATAATAAATGTTTCAGGAGTGAAAAATGCCGGGATAAGAGTGGACTATGGTTCGGTAGGAGCTCTTACAGGAAGTCCCGCAGCTTATAACAAAACCGGATCAGCTGAAATTAATGTTACAGGATCTGAAAACTTTGGAATGATAGCTGTGGATAGCAACGGAACAAACGGTGCCGTAGCAGAAAACAGTGCTTTGATTGAAATAAAAGATAATGATGCGACTCCCGGCTCATATATAGAAAAGTCGGTTGGTATGCTTGCCGTAAAAAGCAATGAAGCTTTCGGAGGATTTATAAATAATACGGGAACAATAAAAATAAATAATGATGTAAAAGCTTCACAGGGAATGGCAATACTTGCCGATGCAAGCGGGGCTAACTCCGGAAATATTCTGATATCCAAGGTTTCTGCAGCTGATCTAAGTGAAAGCTCTGTTGGCGTTTATAATGAAGGAACTTTTAATATGACAGCAGGTCTTATAGATGTTTCAGTAAATAAAGGGATAGGAGTATATGCTAAAAATAGTTCGGCAGTTACCGCAATTTCCGGAGGAACCATAAGAGTGGCTGATGGTGCGATAGGACTTTATGCAGATGATAAAGGAAATCTGGGGAATGGTGCTACAATAAATCTCTCGGGAACTGCAAAGCTGGAAGTAAACAGCAGCGGTCTTATGTTGTATAATTATTCAGGTACAAGCGGAAACCCTGTAGGTAAATTTAATGTAGGATCGGTAATACAGTCAGATATAAATGCAGGAGGTACAGCTTTTTACTTCAAAGGAATACCGTCTGGAATCAATACCTTCTTAAGCAACATGATAATAGGTCCGGGATCATTAAATATAAAACTGACAGATTCCACTTCAAGTCTTTTTGTTCTTGACAATCCCGGAGGGGTAATAAACTTGAGTGATACTACTTCGGCGGGAATAATAGGGAGTCTGCCTTCCAATGTTACAATAGATGTTTCAAGTGATCTCAACTATAAGCCGTATTCTGTATTTAAAGGCGGATTAAATATAGATATGGACGTAAATATTGATAACAGCACCGATGCATATAACAGATCAGAATTTTTATCTTCAAAAGTAACACTGCAGGCTGGAAAAACAATGACAAGTGTTACGGCAGGCAAATATGCAATAGGACAGGAGAATTACGCGGGGACTTTGGGAAGAAATGAGATTTCCATAGTGGTAAATAACGGCGGTGTCATTAATATGACAGGTTCCGGTTCGGCAGGAATAATTGCCAATTACGGAGAGATAATAAATAACGGGCTGATTTCTGCTACAGGTACAAGTTCTATAGGAATAGTATCTTATAACGGATCATTTGCACAAAATAACAATACAGTGACAGTAGGAGAAGGCGGTACTGGAATTTACGGAGAAAACAAAAGAAATGCCAGCTACGGTAACGCAAAAATAGAGATAGAAAATAAAGGATTAATAAATACAACTGCGGCAGCCGGTGCAACAAGCTACGGAATCTATGCACTAAATAATGATGTTTCATTAACAAGGGCAGATTCTACGATTAAATTATTTGCAGGCTCTGAAATAAATATGTCGACTCAGGACGGCGGCGTGGGAGTTAGTGCGTTTAAATCTACACTGACAAATGACGGAAAGATAACTGTGGGGAAAAATGGTATAGCAGTATACGCAGATGATTCTGAAATAAATATAAACAGCGGGGAAATAAATCTGAACGGAGATAATGCAGTAGGTTTTTATCTTACAAACAGCCAGTTTAACGGAAATTCAGGGACAATAAATATAACCGGAAAAAATGTTGTACTGTTTAATCTTGTAAATTCATCATTTACAAATAATCTGGCAGTAAATGCTGCACCGGGTTCTACATACGTAGTAGGAAATCTTTCAAATGCAGTCTATACTCATTCAGGGACAAATACACTGCTTTCAAACAGTGTTCTTCTAAATGGAAATAATTCGGCAATGCTGATAGACAGTACCTCAAATATCAGCTCTTCTTCCACAGGAGTCGTAGTAATGCTTCTGGACGGAAGATACGGACTGCCGTTTCCTGCAGGTTACACAGCAGATGGAGAAAATGCAGGAACAATAGTATTAGGAAATGATTCAGCGGCTGTCTACGGTAAAAACGGAACAAGGCTGAAAAACAGCGGAAATATTACACTTGGATCAAATTCCGTAGGAGTTTATAACGTTGGAGCTAATTCTGAAACGGAAAATATTGGGATAATAACTTTAGGTAATAATTCTACAGGACTTTATCAGAATAATGGAACAAACATTATAAATAACGGTACTATAAACGGAACAGGAACAGGTGCTGTAGGAATGTACACTGATAGTAATACAGGGATAATTAATAATACAGCTCTGATAGATCTGCAGGGTGATAAATCAATAGGAATTTATGCAATGGGCAGCACACAGAATATTATTAACTCAGGAACGATAAAACTGGGGAATTCTTCTCTGATAAACGATCCAAGTATAGGAATATATACTAATAATACGACAGATACAATTATTAATACCGGAAATATAGAAGCTGGTTCAAGATCACTCGGTATTTACAGCCTGGGAACTCAGGTCGACCATATATCCGGAACTATAAAGGCGGGCAGTGAGGGAACAGGAATATATAAGGATACAGGATTATTAAGAATTCATTCAGGTGCAGTAATAGAAGCGCTTGCCGGAGAAGCAGCAGGATTATACGGAATAAACGGAGCCGGAATTACTGCGGACAGCGGGGCAATATTTAATATAGGTTACGGAAGCTATGGAATAATTGCGGAATCAGGGGCTACTCTTCTGAATTCGGCAGCGATAACTTTAGGAGACAACAGTATATTTACTTATGGAAATAATTCAGGCGGAATAGTAAATAACGGTGCTGTAAATATTACCGGTTCAGATAATACAGCCTTTTATATGGTAAAAGGCGGAAGTATAATAAATAACGCCAATATTACAGGTACCGCGGGAACTGGTAATATAGGTATTTATAACAGAGGTGTTTATACTACAGAAGTACTTCAGGCAGACGGAACTATGAAGCTGGAAGGGCTTATAACTGAAGGGTATATAGAAAATAACGCAGATATAACTTTGGGAGATTCATTTCTTGTTACTGATGCGTATGGTGTAAAAACGGGATATTCGGTTGGTATGTACGGTGAAGGATCAAGCGTGGTTAATAATGGAGGAAGAACTATAACTGTAGGAAAAGAGGGCGTGGGTATATTTGCCAGTGATGCGGGAACTACCTCATATAACTACGGAAATATAATAGGTAACGGAGACAGAGCAATAGGAATGTTTGCTGATAATACAAGAATAGAGAACCACGGACTGATACAGATGACAGGAGACGGAGTTATAGGTATGGCGGGAAGAAACGGAGCATATATCTATAATGCGTCTACAGGTGTGATACAGGTAACAGGAAAAGACGTAACCGGGATTTATCTGTCAGGAGCAGCAACAAAGGTAGAAAATAAAGGTCATATCATAATTACCAATACAGGAGATCCGTCAGATGATACAGGGGTCGGAATAAGATATACATCTGATTTTGATGAAGCGACAGGTCTGGTAGGCGGACTGGGAAATATTACAGGTACAGGATACATAGATAACGGATATACAACAGCGGGATATTCGCTGCCTGAATTACCTACCCTTATAAATTCAGGAGAAATTACCATAGATGTAGGAAATAAATTTTCTTATGATTCAATGCGCGTAATCGTAAAATTAGATCCTTCCACAAATGAAGCTACAACGAATTTTACTGATAAAATAGGGTTTTCAGGTACTACAATTCCGGAAAAACTGGAAATAGCTGCTGATTTCTCACAGGGAACATCATCTGACAGATATGTATTTAAAAATATATTCAGAGGAATGGACGGAACGGGAGAATATATCAGCCAATCGCTTACATGGGATGCGACAGGTCAGGGAATGGATATAGTAATGACAAGAATAGCGTATACTAAATTTACTGACGGATTATGGTATGAGGATTTTGGAAAAGTATTAAATGAAAAATATGCTAACCAGACAGGAGATGCTCTGAAAATATACGACAAAATTGATATGATACAGACAGAACCTAATTTCAGACACTCAATGGCCAGTCTTGCAGGAAATGTATATGCTAACCTGAACCAGAGAGAAGAGGATATGGCAAGAGTTTTGGAAAATTCACTGCATATGCTCCAAAATTCTGAAAATAATACAAAAGAAAATATAAAGATAAATGTAATTGCTGTAAAAGGTAAAACCGAAGAGGATACTGACGGGGTTGTACCGTATAAATATACTGCGACGGGAGCAATTGCACTAAGAGAAGTAGAACGTACATACAGACACACATTCGGATATTCACTCGGATATCTTCATACAGGCTTTGAATTCGAAGATCATAATGACAGTGAAGAATGGGTAGATACAATACAATTAGGATTACATAATAAATATACGCTGAACGGATGGAAGCTGATGAATGATCTTACAGGAAGAGTAAGCTTTCATAATGTAGACAGAAACATCGACTGGCCTGACCAGACATCCGGTGTGGAACGATCTGAAATGAACGGAAATTTTGAAACATATTCTATTACTTCGGATAATATTTTAGGAAAAGAAATAGCGCTTGGTAAAAGAGCAAGCATAATGCCTTATGGTGCATTCAGAGCAATGTATGTAACAAGACCTTCATTTGAAGAAAGCGGTCTTGAGCGTCTGCAGGTAGACGGAAATGACGCATGGAGTGCAAAACCAAGAGCGGGAATAGAATTAAAGGCTTCATTGCCGTTAGGACCAAAAACTGCATGGGAGCTGAAAGGAAGCCTTGATGCAGCATATGAATATGAGCTTGCAAATCTGAACGAAAGAGAAAAAGCAAGACTCATAGCTATAGAAGACGGATATCATAATTTATCAAAACCGGAAGATGAAAAAGGTTCGTTAAGAACGAGAGCTTCAATAGGGGTAGAAGTAGTCGACCGTTACGGGATATTCTTAACAGGAGAATATCTGATAGGAAATGATGATCAGGAAGAATACAGAGCAGGTTTAACATTAAAGGCAGTATTTTAATTAATCAGATAAAAAGTGAGTATTTTCGGATAAAATAGTGGTATGTTCGATCCGGAAATACTCCTTTCTTATTTTTGACAGATAGTTTTTATATATAATAAGGTAAATACAGATTCTGTATTTTTTATTCAGATAAGCACCGGAGCCTGTGATATATGAAAGTTACCTTAGGCAGTCAGGTTATACAATCTTCAGGGATTTTTACAGCAGAGTCAGGCTGTTTAGACGGTACGGCACGGATGCATGCTCCATTTTTGATTTTCAGTTTGACACAGTTAAAAATTTCTTCAGGAACTTTTATCAGGATATTATCTTCATTTGGCAGAGCCGGTCATGCTAATAATTTTGATCCAAAAGGGTAAGGAGATATCATTACGGCATAAATAGCTGTAAAGCCTTCGGCTTATCATTTATCTCTCATATATTGATTATATATCTTATAGCAATACAGTGTTAATAATAAGTATTTATTATTTTTATTTAATTTTTTTGAAGGATATAAATTTTTAAATACAGTTATCCGGTTAGTTGGATATTTATTAAGATTATTAAAATGTTTTGATTAAAATTAAGAAATTGACATGTTGACAAATTAAAAATAAAATAGTAAAATAGATTACTAATTATTTTCTAAGGAAATCTGTGGATATCCGGGAAATAAAATTTTTACCATAAACGAATGGAGGATAAATGAAGAACAAAAACAAATTGTTATTATTTTTAGCATTGAATGCAGCGTCATCTTTTGTAAGTGCAAAAGAAATCGGCTATGATAAAATGTATGATAAAATAACAAAAAATATTACAACTGGAAAATCAAATAATGATTCATATAAACTAATAGAGCGAATACTCGTTCAGAGAAACAGGGAATTAAAAGACTTATATGCGCAGGGGGACTACATAGTAAAACCTGAATACTTAGAATGGCAGATTTTTGCAACAGGCTTTTATGCTGAAAGAGGGAATGGAGATAATACAAGCGGGAATGCAAGATATAATTCAAAGACTGAAGGGTATTTTGATGAAAACGGAAAATATGTGTCATCATCTTCAGGTAAGCCGTATAAAGATAAACAGGAACCTAAAACAATAGAATTGGGTATGAGTATACCGTTAAAAGGAATAAACAGGGAGGGACTGCAGGTAAATATAAATCCAAATGTAACTAAGCCGGTGATTTCAGCTATACCGGGAATGAGTCCGATAAATTCATTAGATGTTCCTGTATTGGAGTTATTTGAGTTTAATCCGCTAAAGCCTGAGATAATTCCGCTAACTCCGGCTGCAGTAACTATAACACCTCCTAATCTGGCTGTATATAATCATGGACAACCGGATCTGGTATATGGAAGAGATACTAATCTGCCTGCCGGTACGTATAAAACAAGTGATCCTCTCAGCTTAATCAGCGGAGACGGAGTAGTAGATGCTATTATAGATTACAGCGGTGCCAGCGGAGTCAGAACTTCAGATGCAGCTTCAACAATGATAGTTGATATAGCAGGAAAGAAAGCAGTTTCAATAGATGGAAGCCGTGTAGATTTTTATGCCAATGGTACAATAGAATTAAATGCAATAAATACTGCCGGAATAGCTATGGAGAGTGATCCAAATACCAGTCCGAAAGCTACGAATGTTGGGACAATTAATGGGAATACCAATAGTCAGGCAGCATTAATTTTCATTAATGAACAATCTGTAACCACTGACTCTTATGCTTTAAAAAATGACGGAACAATAATCATGAAAGGAAACAGTTCACTGGGACTGGCCGTAAATAGTGCAAACGGCGGCCATTTAGTAACTGCGGTAAATAACAAAAATATTACAATGAACGGAACTGGAAGTTACGGTCTGGCTATATTGGCCGGATCAGATTTAAAAACTGGTTCATCAATTGAAAATTCTTCAACGGGTGTTGTAACTATAACCGGAGAAAATTCAGGAGGTTTGGTTGTTCTATCAGGAGGCGTAAATGCTAAAAATGCCGGAGAGATTAATTTAACTTCAGCTGCTGAAAATTCATTTGGTATTTATGCTACCTCGGCTAATACAAACGCAATAACAAATACCGGAAAAATCAATATTTCAGGAAAAAATTCCATAGGCTTGAGAGCTGAAGGCGGAACCTTGGTTAATGATACAGGCAGTGCAGTAAATATTACAGGCGGTTCTGGTAATATCGGAATGTATGCTTCCAGCGGAAGTGTTACAAATAAGGGAGAAATAAAGATAACAGGAGGAACTCAGAATAAAGCTTTCTTTATTACCGGTGCAGGAAGTACAGGAGCAAGCAGTAATAAGGTGGATATTAATGCAGATGAGTCATATGGTGTAATAGTAACTAACGGAGGATATCACACAGGAAGCGGGACATTCTCAATTTCTGGAAATGACTCATATGGATTTGTAGCCAAAGGCGGTACTATAAATGGCGGAAGCTCACTTACTGCTGATCTTACAGGAGAGAAATCAGTGGCTGTTTATGCAGGAGACAGTACTACTGCAAGTTCGGTCATACTAACAGGCGGAACAATCAAGGTCAAGGACGGCGGAGTTAACTTCGGAGCCGGACAGAACGGTACTCTTAATTTAATTCATATGGATTTTACAGTTGGAAGTCAGAGCTTAGGATTTTTTACACAGGATAACGGAAAAATAATTATTCAAAATTCAACAGGAACAATTAAAGGCGGAACTACATCAGCAGACAGAGGAACTGCATTTTCAGTAAAAGGAAGCGGTATAGGAGTAACAGAAGTAAATTCAATAACTGATTTGAGTACATTGTTAACGGCCTCTGGGATAAATCCTACCAATTTGACGTTAACTATGGAGTCAGATTCAAGATTATTGTCACTTTCTGAAGCTTCAGTAAAATTAAGTGTAATAAGCAGTATAAATTCGTCTCCTATTTCATTGCCGGGAGTAACAATAAACGGGAATGATTATAAGACAATGCTGGTATATAAGGGCCTTTTGAATATAGATGAAGAAGTCGATTTAGATGATCCTATGTCTGATTATTCCAGAGTTGAGATGGCAAACAGTACCATATTAAACAACAATGTAATAAAAGGAGTAAGCAACTCACAGCAGGGAATGGCACAGGCAAATGGTGTCGGTCTGCCAAAATCAGTTGTAACATTGACAAATAACGGAGCTATTAATCTTGGAGGACAGGAATCTGTGGGAATTTATGCAGATTACGGAATCATAAATAATAATAATACAATAGATACACAAGGAAATAAATCTTTTGGAATATTCGGAGTAAACGGAACAGAGATAACAACAGCTGCAGGAAGTACAATAAAAGCAGGAAACAACGGAGCTGGGATAGTAGCACAGAGCTATATTATAGATAAGCTGACAGGCTTAATAGTAAGTAACGGTTACGGAGACGGAACATTTGAGGTGGATCACAGCGGTGTAATTACTATGTCAGGAACTGATTCCTTCGGAATTTTTGCAGATAATAATGATACAAATTCTTTGACTAATATAGCAGCTAGAAAAGTAGCATTAAATGCCGGTTCGATGATAGATATGAGCGGAACGGCATCTAAAGGAACAGCACTATATATAAATAAAGGAACTTTGACTACTTCCGGAGACATGAAAGTAGGAAATGAAGGTGTAGGAATCTATGCCAATGACAGTAATGTATCTCTAAACGGAGGAACAATAGATATTATCGGTTCAAATTCTACGGGAATATATTTAGATGGAACTACAACATTAACTGCAACAGGCGGTACAATAAATGTAAAAGGCGATAATGCAACAGTGTTTTTTATAAATTCACTGACAACAGCAGCAGGACTGGGTAATGTAACGGTAAATGCAGATCCGGGTCTGAAAATAACACTGGCTAATGTAAAAAATAATAATTTTACATATAACGGGGCATTAAATAATGCAGGAAAAGATTCAGTATTAATAGCAGGAGATAATTCAGCGATAGTATTTGGTACAGGAGCTGTAATAAATTCCACATCAGAGAATGTCGCAGGAATGTCAGCCAAAGGCGGAAGTGCTGTAAATAAAGGTACACTGACTTTGACAGGAGCGAATTCAATAGGAATCTATGCTGAAAATGCCGGTTCATCAAATGAAGGAAATATAATTCTGGGATCAAACGGAGTAGGTATCTATAATGAGAACGGAACAGCAAGTAATATATCCGGTAAAATAGAAATGGGTAATAACGGGGTAGGAATATTTGGTTCTGACTCTGCAGCCATAAATAATGACGCATTGATAAGCAGTATCGGAAATTCGGCAATAGGGATCTATGCAGATGGAAATACAGCAGGAACAACAATAACAAATGATTATTTAGGGAAGATAGATCTATCAGGAGAAAATGCAATAGGAATTTATACTGCAGGGACAACAGCAAAAACTGTGATAAATAACGGAGAAATAAAAGTAGGAAATTCATCTGATGCAAGTAATCCAAGTATAGGAATATATAATAATATTTTGGGAAGTACAATCCAAAATAATGGTGTTCTGACTTTAGGAACGAATTCCCTCGGAATATTTGATAAAGGCGGATCAGTAACAGAAAATGGTACATTAAATGTAGGAAGCATGGGTACCGGAATACTCTCAGAAAACGGAACTGTTAATATAACGGCATCTTCGGTAATGAATATAGCTGGAACAGATGCAATAGGAGTTTATGGGAAAAATAATGCAGCTGTAACAAATGCTTCATCTGGAATAACATTAGGCAATGGAAGTTATGGATTTGTACTGGAAACAGGATCTGGTCTCACAAATACAGGTTCAATATCATTGGGAGACAGCAGTATCTTTGTTTATGGAAACGGAGCAGGAATAATAACAAGCTCAAATACAGCGTCAATAACAGCTTCAGGATCTGAAAATGTAGTGTTTTATACTGTAAACGGCGGAACAATAAAGAATGATTCATCAATAACAGCTGATACAGGAATAGGAAATATAGGTATTTATAATAACGGAGGAAGCATAGAAAACAATGGTAATATTTCATTAGGAGATTCACTGCTGTTTAAAAATGACGGAGTAGTAGACCCTGATCAGAGTAAATATTCCGTGGGAATATATGCTGAAGGTTCGACGGTATTAAATACAGGTAATATATCTTTAGGAGCAGATGCAGTAGGAATATATGTAAAAGATAATACAGTTATGGCTGTGAATCATGGGAATATAACTGCCGGAACTTCATCAGCACCAAAGGCCGGAGCAATAGGAATATTCGCAGAGGGCGGAGCAGGAATAGAAAACTTCGGAAATATAACATTATATGGTGATAATTCTATAGGTATTGCCGGAAAAAATGCCGCAAATATCATAAATCACGGAATAATAACTGTATCAGGAAATGAAGCAGTGGGAATTTACGGAACTTTGAATACATCAGTAGAGAATAAAGGAACAATAAATATATCAGGTACTGACAGTGTTGGAATAATGGCTCCAAACGGAAAGATAATAAATGAAGGAACTATTAATTATACTAACGGAGCCTTTGCAGTAAAAGAGCAGGACAGCTATCCTCTTCCTGAGCTTGTAAATATGGGGTTAATTACAGTCGACGGTCATTTTAGCAATGAGGGAATGGAGATATCATTAAAGCCAGATTTGAATACACTTGCTCCGTCGACACAGCCTGATGTAGATTTTGTACTAAACAGCGGAACAATATCTGCAAATAGTATGACAATAACAGATACAGTAAAAATACTTCCTGATTTTTCACAGGGAACAAATGCTAATGTTTATAAACTGGAAAATGTATTTATGACAAGTACGGGACAGATTATTTCTTCTAACGGGAAGATACCGATGGTAAGTAAATCACTGACATGGGAAGCAACTCCGAAAGTAAATGATGACGGAAATGTGGATATTTATATGCATAAATTAGCTTATAAGGATTTTTCAGACGGACTGTGGTATGAGGAGTTTGCGCAGGCACTGGATGAAAAATATGCAGGTTCAGCGGGAGAAGCCGGAAGTATATTTGATAAAATTGACCTGATAGAGGAAGAAAGCGATTTTAGACATGTAATGGCAAGTCTTGCAGGGAATGTCTATGCTAATATGAATCAGAGAACAGATGATATAGCAAGAGCTTTTGACAGTTCATTAATGTTAATGGAAAATTCAAAAAACAATACAAAAGAAAATGTGAAAATAAATGTAATAGCGGGCAGAGGAAGAACAAAAGAAGATACAGACGGAGTAGTCGGCTATGATTATACAACAACAGGAGTTCTGGCATTAAGAGAAGTAGAAAGAACTTACAGACATACATTCGGATATTCACTTGGATATCTGCATACAGGTTTTGAATTTAAAGACGGAAATGAAAGTGAGGAATGGGTAAATACAGTTCAGCTGGGATTACACAATAAATATGATGCCAATGACTGGATTTTGAAAAATAACTTAATCGGAAGAGTGAGTATACATAATATAGACAGAAATATAGACTGGCCTTCGCCTACAGGAAGATCAGAAATGAACGGAACATATGAAACATATTCATTATCTTCTGATAATACATTCGGAAAAGAGCTGGCTTTAGGAAAAAATACAAGTCTGACACCATATGGAGGAATAAAAGCAACATATATTACAAGACCAACATTTAGTGAAAGCGGTCTGGAATCATTACAGGTAGAAGGAAATGATGCATGGAGTGTAAAACCCAGAGCAGGTATTGAGCTGAAAGGATCACTGCCTTTAGGCTCTGCAGGCGGATGGCAGGTAAAAGGAGCTTTGGATCTGGCATATGAGTATGAACTGGCAGACCTGAACGAAAGAGAAAGTGCAAGATTAACAAAGATAGAGAGTAACTATCATGATTTATCAAAGCCTGAGGATGAAAAAGGTATGTTCAGAACAAGAGCAGTATTTGGAATAGAAGCAGAAGACAGATACGGTATATTTATGACAGGGGAATATGGTATAGGAAATAGTGAAAAAGATGAATACAGAGTAGGAGTAACATTAAAAGCAGTATTTTAATTCATAGAAAAGAGCAGTATTCTAACAAAAAACAGTATCTTTATGTTAAAACTGCTCTTTTTCTTTTGGAAACAGTATAACAGAAGTGAAAGAAACAGTTCCTGATAAAGCATTGTAAAAAAAATTATTATTGGGGACTATGACGGTAGATGGTTCAGAAAATATTTTGAAAGAATGGCTGGAGAGTTTGAATATGAAAAAACAGTCAATTTATATTTATCATTTGAATTTATAAATTAGAAAGGTATTTTTTCCGGGAAATTGACATTTTCATTATAAAATGATACTATTCTTAAAGGAAGGAGGATGAAATATGTCAAAGGCAAGTTTTGTGGCTTCTTTGCTTACACAAGGTCAGATGATCGAGAAGTATAAAGAAGCGGGAAATTCTATGCTGCCAATACTAAAGTCAAATCAGCCGGTAACTTTGGAGCCGGTAACTGATGAAGCAGACCTGAAAATAAATGATATTGTATTCTGTAAAGTAAAGGGAAATTATTACACTCATTTAATATCAGGAATAAGAAACAAAAACGGACATACTGAGTATCAGATATCAAATAATCATAAGTATGTAAATGGCTGGATTAAAAAAAAGAATATTTTTGGCAGAGTAGTTAAAATTTGGTAGATTCCAGATTTTATTTTTTTATTAGCTGAAAATTTTGCTATAATTTGTTCTTTTATTTAATCAATTCATTTTATTTTATTCTTCTCAAAATATTTTTCTTTATTGCTTTTTATTTATTCAACTTCTTCTTTTTATGTGGTATAATTTAAACGATTTATAAAATCAAGACACATAAAACTATGAATTTTAAGGGAGGTTTTTGTGAATAACAATGATGAAAAAATATTTGGCTTTCCAAGTGAGTATCTGGACGGAGCTTTAGGTTATCCGGATTATGACCTGGAAAGAACATTTACTATTCCTGATATCACAGGAGACCGCATATTTAACAAAGCGAATACAGATTTAAGCCAAGGAATTTTAAGTCTGGCAGGTATAAAAAGCAGTAATATATTCGGCTCTTTTGATAAAAGTCAGGAAAACAGCGGGAGTATAGTCAGCAAACTGGATCTCGGTCTGGAAAAGAATCTGCTGGATGATATTAGCGGTATACTCAATAAATCGAGTTCTGTTTTGAGTAAGGATTTTCAAAATTCATCCGGAATTAAAAACAATAATACATTTAACAAATCGGATATCTTTAATTCAAAGCCTCTGGGACTGAATAATATATCCAGAGAATTACCCAAGCCTCTGATTCTGGAAGAGGATAAGAATAATTTTCGTAAAGAAAAACCGCCGTTGATCGAAGGAATCCATGAAATGAACAGAACGGAGGATAAAAATAAACATAAACCGGTAAAATTTCTTCAGGCAATTGAGGATGCAATACATGAACTCGAGAAGCCGGGCGGACATCAGCTTTCTGATTTTGAAAGGTATCTGGAACAGAATAACAGAGGAAATGAGACTAATAAACGTCTGGAAGAATTATCAGCTGCTAATAAAGCGCTGGAAGAACAGATAAAAGGACTGAAGGCATCAAATGAGTATCTTGAGAAGCAGGCTTTCGAGCTGGCAGATACCAATGCGAAGCTTAATGTTCATCTGATACAGATTGAAGCAGCGGTGGCAGGCACGGCTAAGGAATCCAAAAAGATACAAAAAATAGCAATAGCAGCAGTTTTTGTAGCATTAATTCCACTCGCGATAGAGATTTTTCGGATAGTTCTTTAAAAAATGCAGTTTAAATTTATATAGTAATGAGAATGAAAATCATAACAGGAAAGTGTGGGAAATAGTTTTTCGAAATTATTTCCCACATTTTTTTCATAAAAATATGATGTTTAATATTTGCAACAGAAAAAATAAGTTTTGTAAAATATTTCGGATATTTGGTTGACTATTTCTTTTTGTACAGCTATAATTAAAATAACGATAAATTACTTAATAGATAATGCAGTTAATGATAAATAAAAGCAATTTAGTTTAAAGTATAAAATACTATACAGCAGAAAAATTTACATATGAAAATTATTTTTAAAAACTAAAATTAATATAACTGGGGGGATAATATGAAAAAATGTGTCGAGGATGTAATCAGCTATTTGAAGGTAAGGTTTCCTGAAAGTATAAAAGATTATTACTATGACAGTGAAGTTGATATTTACATTGTGGAGCATGATATCTTAGACTTGCTGGAGGACACTGAATTTCAGGAAATAGTATACAGTAATTTATTTGATAATAATGTTTATAATGTACTTTTTGAATACAATCCTGAATAGAATAAAAATACAGGAATACAATATCGAAAATTATTCCTGTATTTTTATTGATAAGAAGCAGCAGGGATTCTGTATGGATAATAAGTATTTTACAGTACCAATAAAAAGTTTTATTTTATAAAATAATGCTGCTTAATATACAGGCAATAGAAAATTCAGAGATAAAATTTTATAGTAATCGTTTTCTGTTATTTTATAATTATAAAAATTATTTATAAAAAATAGAAATTAAGATAATAACTTTGAGAGTAAAAAAACAGCGTATATACATCAAGAAAACGATTACTATATATTTAAAACAGTCGGTTGCTGAAAATCTGTCTTATATTTACAATACCACAAATAAAAAATAGATTTAGTATCCCGGAGAAAGAAATAGCGTAGAAGCTTTTATAATTTACATCATACAGACAGTTATTAATATAAAAAGTGTACCTGAAATTCAGAAGTGCACTTTTATATGATCATGATTAATCTGTACTTTCTCTTAAAACCAGCTGAACAGATTCCAGCTGATATTTATCCACCTGTTCTCTTTTACCGTTAATTATATCAAGCAGGCTGTCAACAGTTCTTTGGGCAAGCTTGGAAGTATTCTGTTTTACAGACGACAGCTTTGGTTTGCAGTAATATGCACCGGAGGTATTGTCAAAACCTATAAGCTTTATATCTTTCGGAATATTTTTACCCAGCTGAGGCAGGATATCCAGAAGAACAAGGGCAATATTATCATTAACAGCAAAAATACCGTCAATATCAGGGTTGTTTTTCAGATATTTTTTTATTACAGAGATTTTGCTATCTGTCTTTTCTGCGGGTAAGTATAAAAAATTATTCTTTTCATTATACTGGATACTATTTTTTTTGAGCGCATCTTTGAATCCCTTTAAGCGTTCCCGGGAAGCAGAGGAAGTTTTTCTGTGGAGAGCGATACACAGATTCTTACAGTTTTTGGATAAAAGCAGTTCCGTAGCTTCAAAAGCTCCCTGATAATGATTTGAAGATATAAATATAGTAGATTCGGGGTTTTTAGGCATTCTGTCAATACATATTAACGGGAAATCAGAATTTATATTTCCCAGTTCGAACTGTTCAGCTCCGGAAATAACTATCAGACCATCAATCATCTTACTTTCAAGCATTTTTAAATATGCTTTTTCCTTGGAGCTGCTTCTGGCAGTATTGCATATAATAGTAGCATAGCTTCTTTCAAATAATAGTTCTTCAATTTTCTGGACAATATCTGCAAAAAAGAAATTTCCTATATCAGGAACAATTATTCCGATAGAATGGGATCTGCTCATTCTGAGGCTTTTGGCAATATTATTTGCTTCATATCCTGTTTCATTTATCACTTTCAGTACCTTTTCCCTGGTCTCGGCAGAAAAGCCGCTTCTGTTATTTATTACTCTTGAAACAGTGGCAACTGAAACATTACTTAATTTTGCGATTTCTTTAATGGATAGATTCTTCTTTTTCATATATTTTCCTCCAACTTGTGTGAACAATTACTGTATCTTTAATCTCATTATGTCACAAACTACAGTATTTTTCAATAAAAACTATTTATAAATAAAATATTGACAGAAAAAGTTAATAATGATATTATTTTGTATAAGGAAAAACGATTACCCAAAATTTAGGCAATTATAATTTTTTTTAGAAATTTAAAGAAAACGATTACTCAAAAAAATTGTAAAAAATACCTGATATAATCAAAAGATTTTCTTTTGGAGTATTATCTGGATCAAGATTGCTTTATCTTTGGAGATGAAAAAAATTACGGATTTTATTGTTGCTGTGACTAGACTGCTTAGCAGAAATAACATATTTAATAAATAAGTTATCACATAGTTATATCAATTATATACTTAATATATCAGTTAAGATGAATGGAGGAAGAAATGAAATTAGCAATAGGAAGTGATCATGTCGGATTGGAATTAAAGCCGATAATTATTGATTATTTGAAAGAGCTGGGACATGAAGTGGAAGATTTTGGTCCATATACAGCAGAAAGAACAGATTATCCTGTTTATGGCAAAAAGGTAGCAGAGGAAGTAGTAAGCGGTAATTTTGATCTAGGGATTTTGATATGCGGTACAGGAGTGGGAATCTCTATAGCTGCCAATAAAGTAAAGGGAATACGTGCTGTAGTGTGCAGCGAGCCTTACTCGGCAAAGTTATCAAGAGAGCATAATAATACAAATATACTGGCTTTTGGTGCGAGAGTTATAGGAAGCGAACTTGCCAAGATGATAGTAAAAGAATGGCTTGATGCCGAATTTGAAGGTGAGCGTCATGCGAACCGTGTAAAAATGATAAGTGAAATAGAAAACGAAAGATAGAAAGAACATATAAAAGTAAGGTATTTGTCGAAAATAGTGTTTATAATGATTTTTCGGGTATTAAATTCGGGGAGCCCGCAAAAGTTTTTATAATATAAATGGAAACCACCTATAAAATTAGAGAGTTAGACCATTATTTCGATTCATAGAAATGAGAAAAACTATGGAAATAATCCGGGGGAATTAGTAAGGGTTTTATTAAAGAGGATTTGTTTTTAGACTGGTTCAGACGGAGTATGTTATTTTGCAAAGAAAATAATTATAAAAATATAACAACTGAATCGAAAAGCATGGATTTGCAGAAGTAAGGCCATGAATACAGCTGTGGTTATAAAAAAGACCTGATGAAAATCAACGGGTCTTTTTTATTATTCATGATAATCGGTTACTCTTCTTTTATAGAAAAATAAGCAAAGCAGAACAGTTATCACAAGAGATATGAGAAATACCCGGATATCAGGACCTTCAATACTTTCGGTTCCGGGCTGTTTTGCTGCGGTAACTGCCATTATATTATTGGAAAAATGAAGGATAACAGGTATCCAGAGATTTTGTGTCCAGCTGTAAACCAGACCGAACATAATACCTAAAAATGAAGCATATATAAACTGGACAATATTAAAATGGTATATTCCGAATAGCAGACCCTGAATAATTACAGCAGGGATCACAGGCATAATTTGCTTTAATTCATGGAAAATCATACCTCTGAATATAATTTCTTCAATTAAAGGAGCAGTAATTGCAAGAGCCAGAACTAAAAAAACAGTATTTGTCTCTCCTATCCAGAAATTAAGCGACTGATATTTCAGGATATGATATTCAAAAAAATCAATTTTTGCCAATACTGCTGTTAAGGAAGAATTCAGCAGACAAATAGATATACCGAGGATGAAAGCTGTTGGAATATATGAAAATTTCAGTTTTTTAAAATTACATATTTTCATTATTTTCATTTTTCGCAGAAGAAATATTCCCTGATAAGCAATAAACGAGAGTATTGCTGATAATATAACCGTGATACATAATACAGTGCCGATTCCATTTATATGAAAATCTGTTGTTTTATAAATAACAATCCCTGTAATAAACTGGAAGAAGTAATAAATAGTACAGTATAAAATTGTAAGTAATGCTGCTTTTATTATTTTCATGTTATTTCTCCTTTTATTTAAATTATAAAAATCCGTTGATATAACTATACAGTTTATAATTATATTTTTCAAGTCTTTATTATATTTTTTCAGTAAACGGACGGACTCTATGAGCAGTTTAAGTACTGATATTCATAAACTATTGATATATTTTACAGCTTTAGCTGTATATAATATAAAAATAATTTTAAATTTATATATTATGATTTAAAGATAAAAAAATTAATTTTAAAAATTTTTTAAAATAATAAATAATTAAAAAAGATTTCCAGAAGATAAATTTTTCAAAAAAAATCATAAGGAAGTAAAATTATACTGTATAATTTTTAGAAATAAAAATACATAACGGTTAAATTAGTCAGGAAATTTTTTGAAGTATTTTTTCTAAAAAATTCAAATGAATTTATAAAATGATTATTTTAAAATGTTTTTATTTATTTCATAAAATTAATAAATAATAATAATAAATAATAAAAAAAACAATTTGATATTAATTTTAAGCGTTGCTTTTTAAAAATTATGTTGTATAATAAAAAGTAGATTGTTTTGAAACATTCTAAAAAGGAGGTGACAGTGTGAAACATGTGATATTAGTGAGTCATGGAACATTTGCCCCCGGACTTCATAATGCTCTGAATATGCTTGCAGGAGCTAAGAAGGAAGAGCTGAAAAGTACCAGCTTACAGGATGGAATGGGTATTGATATTTTTGAAAATAATTTTACAGATTTGATTAAAGATATCACAGAAAAAGATAAAATAGTACTGCTTGCTGATATTATAGGAGGTTCTCCTATGACTGCGGCGCTTAATATTCTTACGGAAAAAGGATTCATAAAAAATACCGCTGCATTCGGAGGGATGAACCTGTCAATGGGGCTTACGGCAGTGCTGGAGGACGAGCATGATATGGAAGCTTTGAAAAAAGCAATATTAAGTGAAGCATTAGAGTCAGTAGCAGAATTTCAATTTGACTTTTCTGGTGAAGAGGAAGAAATCTAAAAAAGAAGGAGATTACTATGGCAGTTTCATTTGTAAGAATAGACGACAGGATGATACATGGACAGACATGTACACGTTGGGCACTGGAATATCCATGTGACGGACTTGTTGCCGTAAATGATCTGGCAGCAACAAATCCTACACTGAAAGCAGCATATAAAAATGCCAGCGGAAAAAAGACATTTGTATGGACCTATGACGAATGGAAGGAAAAATGTCAGAAAGTACTGGATAGTAAAGACCGTTATTTTCTGATAACAAAAGAACCGATATTAATGGCTAAAATACTTGTGGATGATAAATTTGATCCGGGAGTAAGAGAAGTAAATATAGGACCCTGCAACGACAGACCGGGAGCTGTAAAGCTGGGAAATAACCAGTCTATCACACAGGAAGAAGCAGAAGCAATAGAAAGAATTATGCAGGCAGGTTATAATGTGGAATTTGCACTGCTGAAAGATGAAGCAATAGGAAACTGGAAAAAATTCAGAGATAAATTCGGATTTAAATAGTCATATTTTTAATAAATAATTTTCACAGCTTAATATTTTTACAATTAATTTTATCACATAAAAATTTATTTTTCTGTAAGGCATAAAATTTAAATAATGTATAAATAGAAAGGAAATGTGATTAACTATGCATATTAATCTGATTCAGGCAGTTTTACTGGGAATTTTTGCCTGTTTGTCAAGTATGCCCGGACTGGGAGGAACAACTATAGGAAATTATACTTTAGGGCGTCCGCTGGTGGCAGGACTGGTAGTCGGTATTATTTTAGGAGATATAAAAAGCGGAATTATAGTAGGAGCGGCAATACAGGTAATTTATATAGCACTTGTAACGCCGGGCGGTACAGTATCAGCAGATGTTCGTGCCATCAGCTACATTGGGATACCTCTTGCCATAGTGTCTATAAAGGGACTTGGCATAGATCCCAGTACTACCGAAGCAACACAGCTTGCAGCAGCACTGGGGGCAGCAGTGGGAACTTTAGGGACAGTATTATTTTACGGTACGGCAACAGTGAACCTGCTTTGGCAGCATATAGGATGGAAATCTATAGAAAAAGGCAACTTTAAAAATCTTTATTTTGTAAATATGGTTTATCCGTGGATCTCGCATATAATCTGCAGTTTTATACCTACATTCATAATAACGATATCAGGTGAATATATGGTTCAGATTATTAAGAATTATCTTCCTATGGACGGTATTGCGATGAAAACGCTGTTTACAGTGGGAAGTCTGCTGCCGGCAGTAGGGATAGCAATTTTATTAAAACAGGTAGTCACAAAGCCTACAGATCTCATAACATTTTTCTTCGGGTTTACACTCGCGGCAAGTATGGGGGTAAATCTTATAGGAGCAGCTATAGTAGGCGGATTTTTTGCAATTCTTTATTATAATATAAAACTGGTGGGACTAAAAAAAGCAACAGTATCAGCAGTTGATGATGAAGAGGAGGATATATAATGGCTAGAAAAGAAGTATCTAAAAAAGCACTGACAAAATCTTTCTGGAACTGGTTTTATGGAAATCTTACCTGTTTTTCACAGGAGCACATGCAGACATTTGGTTATCTTGTATCGATGCTGCCTATAGTTGATGAATTATATGATGATAAAGAGGAAAAGCAAAAAGCAATGGAAACATATACTGCTTTCTTTAATACAGAGCCCCAGATCGGGACTGTGGTAGTGGGGATAACTGCAGGACTGGAAGAAGCAAGAGCTAACGGAGAGCAGATAGACAGTGAAATGATAAACGGGATACGTGCGGGTCTTATGGGACCTTTGGCAGGTATCGGAGATTCACTTATTGTAGGAACTCTGATTCCGATACTTTTAGGTATCGGACTGGGACTTTCGGGAGGCGGATCACCTCTTGGAGCGATCTTCTATATTATAGTCTGGAATATACTGGCTATATCGGGTATGAGACTCTTATACTTTAAGGGATATGAGCTGGGAGGTAAAGCAGTAGAAGTAATAGTGGGGGAAAAAGCCACTGCAATAAGAGAATCTGTAATCATGGTAGGAACTATAGTTATAGGAGCTGTTGCAGCTACATGGATAAATATAACAACTTCTTTTAAACTTAATAATGCCGAAGGCGGTACAATTATAGATCTGCAGAAAACATTTGACGGGATATTTCCAAAGCTGCTGTCAGCGATTACTGTAATATTCTGCTGGTGGCTGATGAAAAAGAAAAAGATGTCACCGACTACAGTAATGCTTATTCTTGTGGTTATAGCATTTGTGGGAGTTCTTCTCGGATTCTTTAATCCAGGACTTACTTATTAAAAATTTATAGATTATATATAATGGTTACACAGTTTTGAAATTAATGCTGTGTAACCAAATTTAATATTTCAGGGAGGATTTGTCATGAATTCCAAGGAATTAACTGTAGAAGCTTCATTACAGGCAAAAGAAATAAAAAAACTGGAAAAATGGTTAAGAATGTTTCTTTCGGTTTCAAGTATTTTTTTAGTAACGGCGTACTGGGGAATTCAGGGAAAAGGGCTTCGCTTTGCCGCTGGCGTGACAGGAATTATATTAACCGCAGCTTGTTTTTTGCTTGCAGCAGTAATTAATCTGGGAATAAAAAAAGGAAGGGAAAATATACGTCGTATGCTGAATCTTGCGGAAAATTCCAATGTTTAGCAGTATTTTTCTGCCGGTTTTAAGGAAAAGCAGATCAAATTATGCTATAATTAGTTAATCGAATATTCTTTCACCAGTACAAAATTTTAAAATAACTTTGATTTACTCAAAAAAATTATGAATTATACGTATTTACGGAAATTTGATAAATTTATAAATAAATATACTATTGTAAAAATATTGGGATAAAGGCAATAGTAAATATCTTAGATAATTTATTAAATTTCTGTATGAAAACAAAATTTAAGATCAAAAAGGAGAGTAAACAATGATAAAAATGGTAGTAGCTGATATGGACGGAACAAGTCTGGGATTAAATGAAGCAATATCGGAAAAAAACAGTGCAACTGTAAAAAGAGTATTGGAAAGCGGAAGAGAATTTTTATTTGCATCAGGCAGACCTGCTTTTGGAATGCTGGGACTTATAAAAAAAGCAGGACTTGATGATAAGATAAGATACTTTATAGCATATAACGGCGGAATAATTCATGATATAAAGGAAGGAAAAAATCTTTATGTAAAAAAACTGGATTTTAATATTATAAAAGAAGTATATGATATCATTATGAAAAATAAAATAGATATTAGTTTTTGTATTCATGAAAAAAATCTCATATATATAACACAGGATAACGAAGAGCTCGAAGTGGAGGTTTCAAGCAACCATCAGACAAAGGTATTTATAAAGGATATAAATGATTATAAAGATATTGATTTCATGAAAATACTGCTGGTGGGAAAAAGAGAAAATCTGGAAACAGCAGCGGCTAAATTACAGGAAAGTGCTGTGAGCAATGATATAAAGACAATGTTTTCACTGGATTTTCTTCTTGAAGTAGTACCGGCAGGTTCTGATAAGTCTGTTGCTTTAAAGTGGTTTTCTGAATATTCGGGAATATCTTTATCAGAAATACTTTCAATAGGCGACGGGGAAAATGACATAGAAATGCTCAAGGAATCCGGGTATAGTGCTGCAATGCAGAATGCTTACGAGCATGTAAAGAAATCAGCGGATTATGTCACGGAAAAAGATAATAATGCAGATGGTTTGACTGAAGCTATAGAACATTTTATAAAATTTTAGCAGAAAATATAAAAGAAAAATTGCTCTGGAATTACAGGAGCAATTTTTTTATGTCAGCTAATATAAGTATAACAATATAAAAATAAATTTATTTTGATGAACTTTATTATTTGAGTTATAAAATCTTAGCCATGATATTATTTAAGAAAAACAATTCCTTTGCAATTCCTTTACAGATTATTTACATAAAATTTATTATCAAAATATACTTGAATATCTGAAAATACTGTCTAAAAAATAACAAAAAATTCAGATGTATGTAAAAAAATAATAAAGATACAGTAAACACCCTGTAAACAAGGGTTTTATTTTATAAAAGATAATGATAACATTGTGTCATAAAAAATCAGGTAATAATCTGGGAACAGGAGAAGAATATGGAAGAAAAGCATTATAAGCTGCTTACGCCGGGACCTTTATCCACAAGCAGCAGAGTAAAAAATGTCATGCTTAAAGACTGGTGTACTTGGGATAATGAGTATAAGGAACTGGTTCAGAATATGAGAAAAAAAATTCTTGAAGCAGGAGGGGCAGATACTGATGTATATACCGCTGTTCCAATGCAGGGAAGCGGGACATTCGGGGTAGAGGCAATGATCGGGAGTGTATTAAAGGATGAAGATAAGCTTCTTATTTTGTCAAATGGTGTTTATGGAAAAAGAATAAAAGAAATAGCAGATATAGCAAATAAAAATTATGAATATATCGAATTTTCGTATGATACATGTATAGATAAAAAGTCAGCTAAAAAAGTAATAGAAAACAGTATGGCAACGCATATAGTACTGGTACACTGTGAAACAACAACGGGGATTCTGAATAATATTGATGAAATCGGCGAGCTTTGTAAAATAAACAACAGGGTATTTCTGGTAGATGCGATGAGCAGTTACGGAGGTATACCAATAGATTTTGAAAAAAATAATATAGCTTTTCTTGTAAGCAGTTCAAATAAGTGTATACAGGGTGTCCCTGGTTTTTCATTTATAATCTGCAAAAAAGAAGCAATCAAAGAATGCAAAAATATATCTCACAGCCTGTCGCTGAATTTATACGATCAGTGGGAAGTAATGGAAAAAGACTGCGGGAAGTGGAGATATACCTCTCCTACACATGTGGTAAGAGCATTTTATCAGGCATTGGAAGAATTGGAAGATGAGGGCGGGATCACCAAAAGATACAAAAGATACAGTGAAAATCAGAAAATACTGTCAGAAGGAATGGAAAAACTCGGTTTCAAATGCCTGATTCCTAAAAATATTCAGTCACCTGTTATTACTACATTTCAAAATCCTAAAAATGAAAAATATAATTTTAAGGATTTTTATGATTTTTTAAAAAAAGAGGGATTTGTAATATATCCCGGCAGTATATCCGGCAAGAACATTTTTAGAATAGGAAATATTGGTGATATAAAAAAAGAAGATATGGAAAAACTGCTGAAAAGTATAGAGAAATACACAACGGAGGTATTAGGGTGGAAGAACTAAAGATAAAGGCATTAATTTTTGACTGGGCAGGAACAGTGATAGATTACGGCAGCTTTTCGCCGGTAAATGTATTTCTTTCTATTTTTTCAAAAAAAGGAGTGGAAATCACTGTAGAAGAAGCAAGAAAGCCAATGGGAATGCTTAAATATGACCATATAAAGGAAATTCTGGATTTTTCAAGAGTAAGAGATAAATGGAAAGAGGTATATGGTAAAGAGCCGGAAAAATCTGATATAGATGAATTATATAAGAGCTTTGAGCCGGCTGTTCTTGAAATAATTGATAAATACAGCAAACCGTTCGGAAATAATGCGGAAATAATAGAAAAGCTTAAAAATAAAGGCTACAAAATAGGCTCTACAACAGGCTATACCAAAAATATGATGGATATAGTAACCAGAGTAGCCGGAGAAAACGGTTATAATCCTGATTTCTGGATAACACCTGATCTTATCGGGGATTACGGCAGACCGTATCCGTATATGATTTTTCAAAATCTGATAAAACTTGAAATAATGAATGTAAAGGAAGCCGTGAAAATAGGAGATACCATTGTAGATATAGAAGAAGGACGAAATGCCGGAGTGTGGAGTGTGGGAGTAATAGAAGGGAGCAGTCTTTCAGGACTTTCTGAAGAAGAGTTCGACAGTTTGTCTGCGGAAGAAAAAAAAGCCCTGAGAATAAAAGTGAAAAATGAATATTTTAAAGCCGGGGCACATTATACAATAGATAATCTTTCGGAAATATTTAATATAATAGAATTAATAAATATAAGGCTTGGGAAAAATACAACAGACAGGACAAGTGAATAAAAATGGAGGAAAAAATAACAGAGTCACTTAAAAGAGAAGGAGATATAAATATTTCAGAATACAGAAAAATATGGCAGAAAAAAAATATATCAAAAGAGACACAAAAAATACTTGACGATGACAGCTCTTATTTTATTCATCAGTCATTATCCACACCTTGTCTGAATGTAGTAAAAAGTGTAAACGGAATTTATATTGAAGATATCGACGGCAGAAAGTACATGGATTTTCATGGAAACAGCCTGCATCAGCTCGGATATAACAATGAGGATATAGTCGAGAGTGTAAAAAGACAAATGGAGAAGCTTTCATTTTCACCAAGAAGATATACAAATGAAACGGCAGTAAAGCTGGCAGAAAAATTATGTACTTCAATGGGTGAAAAAGAATACAAAACACTTTTTACTACGAGCGGGGCAGCTTCAATGAGTATTGCATTAAAACTGGCCAGAAAATATACAGGCAACTATAAAACAATATCTTTATGGGATTCTTTCCATGGAGCAACACTGGACACTATTTCAATAGGAGGTGAAAGTGTTTTCAGGAAGAATGCCGGACCGCTTATGCCCGGAACAGAGCATATAATGCCTTATAATTCTTACAGATGCATATTTGGCAGCTGCGGACAATGTCAGCTTAAGTGTCTTGATTATTTGGAATATATTATTGAAAGAGAAGGGGACATATGTGCTGTAATTATGGAAACTGTGAGGAGTACAGATGTTCAGATTCCTCCTGTGGAATATTACAAAAGATTAAGGGAGATATGCAGCAGATATAATACAGTAATGATTTTGGACGAAATTCCCACAGCACTCGGCAGAACAGGAAAAATGTTTGCTTTTCAGAACTATGGGATAGAGCCTGATATTCTGGTGATAGGAAAAGGACTTGGCGGCGGCCTGATACCTATGTCAGCTGTAATAGCCGACAAAAAGATGGATATATGTCAGGATAGTGCTCTGGGACATTTTACCCATGAAAAAAATCCTCTCGGAAGTGCTGCAGCATTAGCCCTGATAGAAAAAATAGAAAATGACGGAATTTTGAATTATGTAATAAAGATGAGCAGATTTTTTCTTGAAAAGCTGACAGAATTGTATAATAAATATGAAAAAATAGGAGATATAAGAGTAATAGGACTAATGGGAGCAGTAGAGCTGGTAAAAAACAGGGATACAAAAGAAAAAGCTGCAGAGCTTGCAGAAAAAATAATGTACAGATGTCTTGACAAAGGACTTAGTTTCAAAGTATCACAGGGAAATGTCCTTACATTAATGCCGCCACTGATAATTACAAAAGAAGAGCTTAGTCATGCGGTAATACTTCTAGATGAAGCATTTAGTGAGGAATTGTCAGGAGATGATATAAGATGAAATTTGATGTTTATCCTAAAATTTTTGAAACACACAAAAAAGAAATTTTAAATATAAAACTATTATATGAAAAAGAAACTTCTAATGAATATTTTGTAGAAATATATGGAATGGATACAGGAGAAAAAAGAATATTAGCACTAAAGCCAAAAAACAGAATTTTATCAACAGAATTGGAACTGAAAAAAGAACAGGAATACAGAATAATTATAAAAGATAAAGATAACATCGGAATAAATGAAGGGTTTTCTGTTTATGCCTGTGATAAGGATTTGTTTTATAAAAATCCTTACAAGGGTGATCTGCATATGCATACAAACAGGTCTGACGGTTTGGAGTGTCCGGAATATGTAGCTCTTAATATGAGGAAAATGGGATTCGATTTTATAGCAATTACTGATCACAGGAATTATAATGCTTCGCTTGAAGCTGTAGAAAGCTTTAAAAATATAAAAAGTGATTTTCTGATACTTCCCGGAGAAGAGGTTCATCCTCCTGATAATTATGTACATATTATTAATTTCGGTGGTAAGGAAAGTATAAATGAAAAAATGAAGGATGAGGAAACTTACCGGAAAGAAGTAGAAGAAATTATACAAAATCTGGAGGATTTTCCGGAATTCATTGATAAATATGTTTATGCTTCCTGTGTATGGTGTTTTGAGAAAATAAAGAAATCCGGGGGCCTTTCGATATTCTGCCATCCTTTCTGGATAACAAAAAATATTTATAATGTACCATTAAATCTGGTAGACTACATGTTTGAAAAAAAACCGTTTTGTGCATTTGAGCTTTTGGGTGGTCATGAAACAGAATCAAACAATCTTCAGACCGCTTATTATAATAACAGCAGGGAAAAACAACAGAAAATCCCCATAGTCGGGGTAAGTGATGCACATGGTATTCATAACAGCTATGCAGGATGGTTTTACACGGTTGTTTTTTCAGAAACTCTTACCTTGGATGATCTGAAAAAGAATATAAAAAAATTTTATTCGGTGGCAGTAGAGAGTATACCAAATGAAAGTACCAGAATTTATGGTGAATTCAGGCTTGTAAAATTTACAGAATTTCTTTTAAGGGAATATTTTCCTGCCCATGATAACAGATGTCTTATTGAAGGAAGTATTATAGAAAATGAAAAGACTGCGGAAACGGCAGATTTTCAAGGGGAGTTTTTAGAAGGTCTGCTTAATAAATATTATAATAGAAATCAAGGAGGAAAAATATGAAAAAAATATTACTGTTAAGCCTGCTGGGATTGGTTTTTATAACAGCATGCGGGAAAAAACAAGCAATAGATCCAAATACACCGGCAGATATAGAACAGGCTAAAAAAGAGGGGAAATATGTAACTTACGGACAGCCTGATGACTGGGCAAACTGGAAAGGGGTTTTTGAAAAATTTAATTCTATATTTGGAAATACCCGTGTGGATACTGATATGAGCAGTGCTGAGGAAATAACAAAATTTAAGGCAGAAGCAAACAATCCGCAGGCTGATTCTGCGGAAATAGGAATGGTATGGGGAAAGATAGCAGTAACAGAGGGCGTAACACTCCCGTATAAAAATGCTAACTGGGATAAAATACCGGACTGGGCAAAAGATAAGGACGGAAATTTTACCGGGCTTTATGTAGGAGTACCTGTAATTCTGGTTAATAAAGATCTTGTGAAAAATATTCCTGCATCATGGGAGGATTTAAAAAAGCCCGAATATAAAAACAGTATTGTCATAGCTGATCCCCGATCATCAGGTTCAGGGGTAAATATGGTTCTTGCAGTGGCTTATGCACTTGGAGGGGATGTAAAAAATCTTGATCCTGCATTTAAATATTTTGCAGAGCTTCAAAAACTGGGAAATATAAAGAATATAAAAGGGAGTACGGCAAATATACAAAAAGGCGAAGTACCCATAACTATACAATATGACTTTCTTGCTCTTGGAAATAAAAGAAAGCTGGCAAACGAGGTGAATCTGGAAATAGTATTTCCCAAAGAAGGTTCTATATATGCTCCCGGAGCTTTGATTCTGAATAAATATGCACCGCATCCGAATCTTGCAAAAGCATTTGCTGATTTTGTTACTTCTGATGAAGGGCAACTTGAATTTGCCAAAGGCGGGGCAATGCCTGTAAGAGCAGTAGCAGGGAATCTGATTATTCCCGAGGAAATAAAAAAACAGATGCTTCCAGACAGCTTTTATAAAAAAGTAGGCAAGCCGCAGAGCTGGAGTGAAATAACACCTGATGTAATTGCAGACAGATGGGAAAAAGAGGTTGTTTCACAATGAACAAGAGGAGAAAAGGGATAATTTTGACTGTTCCGTATATTGTGCTGTCATTGTTTTTTCTGATTCTGCCGTTAGCCGCTCTCATATTTAAGAGCTTTAGTCAGGGGCTGGGTTCATGGATAAGAGTATTGTCAAATCCTTTGTATATAGAGGGGTTGAAGAACAGCATGATATTGTCAGTCTGGGTAACAGCAGAGTCCGCGGCGGCAGGAAGCATAATAGCGGTATTATGGTATAAAAGGCTGGCAAAGCACAGCTGGTTCCTTTCCTTTTTGAATTATTCCGCAAATAACGGCGGGATAGGACTGGCCTTTGCATTACTTGCTACATTGGGGACGAACGGATTTTTGACAATTATTCTGAGAAGGATAGGAATTCGTATATATCCAAATTTTGATATAGTCTCATTAACAGGAATTCACTTTGCATATCTGAGTTTTTTAGTACCATATATGACAATTTTGTTTCTTCCGGCAGTGGGTTCCTTAAAGCCGGAATGGTGGAGTGCAGCATGTACTCTGGGAGCCGGAAAGAAAAGATATATACTGAAAATAGCCGGGCCTGTTCTTTTTCCCTCTTTTATGGCATCTACAACACTGGTATTTCTTACATCTCTGGGAACATATGCTACAGCACAGGCTATTTCTTCAGACAGAATAAATCTGATAACGATACAGATAGGATATCTGATGCAGATGTCGCTGTTCAGGCAGGTAGATGCCTATACGATTTCAATACTTTTATTTCTCATAATGATGATATTTATAGTTATATATAAAAAAACAAATGAAAAAGCCGGCAGGTGGTTAAGATAATGGAAAATGAAAATTATATGGAAATTACACTGGATAATTCTGAAGTAAAAAAATGGAAATTAAGTGTAAAGACAAACTATGAAAAGATTTTATTTTATATTGTGACAGGTTTATTTTTAATCTATACAATATTTCCTGTAATATCAGTAGTACTGTTTTCAGTTTCGGGAAAATGGAATATGACATTGCTTCCGGAAGTATGGTCGCTTAGTGCATACAGGGAGTTATTCATGAATTCTCTGTTTTGGTCATCATTCGCCCGAAGCTTTCTGGTCTCGTTTCTTGTGGTTTTAATGGATATTCTGATAATAACAGCAGCTTTATTAGGTGTAGAGCTTTCCGGAAATAAAAAAATGATGACACTGCTGGAAACAATTTCTATAATACCGGTTGCTCTTCCGGGAGTGGTTCTGGCCTTATCCACGGTAACATTTTATGGAGAGGCTTTCCCGCTTTTGCTGGGAAGTCCGGTACTGTTGATTTTTAGTGAAGCTGTTTTTGCTTTTCCGTTTATGCTCTGGTCTTTGAAAAATACTTTTATGAGTATTAATGCCGGAGTTCTTTATGACGCTTCATGTACACTGGGAGTACCTACATGGAAATTTATTCTGAAAATACTGGTTCCTTCTTTGAAAAAAGGAATGCTTACAGGGGGAATTATGGTGTTTACCACGACATTTAATAATTTTGCTCTGGCACAGCTGATAGTAGGATCAGGCTGGGAAACATATCAGGTATTTCTGAATAAATTAATGAGAATCGACGGTCATATGGCAAGTGCCATGGTTCTTACAGGTACTGCAATGACATTTATACTTGTGGCAGTATGTTCACTTACAGGAAAGATATTAAAAAATCAGTGAATTTAGAAAAGAGGAAAAAATAATTATGAATGAATTCAGACTTAGAAACATAGAAAAATATTACGGTAAAAATAAGGTATTAAATAAAATAGATCTGGATATCAGGGAAGGCGAATTTTTGACATTACTGGGACCAAGCGGCTGCGGCAAAAGTACACTGCTAAAATTAATAGCCGGTCTTGAAGAAACAGATAACGGTTCTATAATGTATAACAATGAAAACTTCGGAAAAATTCCTACTAAAAAAAGAAATATAGGAATGGTTTTTCAGCATTATGCATTATTTCCCAATATGACTATTATTAAAAATGTTGCTTTTGGACTTGAAGCAAGAGGAATTGATAAGAAAACAGCAAAGGAAAAAGCTTTGATATGGCTGAAAAAAGTAGGTCTTGAATATCTTGAGGACAGATATCCGCATGAATTATCAGGCGGTCAGCAGCAGCGTGTGGCTCTGGCAAGAGCTCTTGTACTAAATCCGGGAATACTCCTTCTGGATGAGCCGCTTTCCGCTTTAGATGCTTCTGTAAGGGGGATTTTGAGAGATGAAATAAGACAGCTGCAGCAGGAACTGGGAATAACCACTGTTTATGTTACACATGATCAGAGTGAGGCTTTGGGTATGTCTGATAGAATAGCTGTTATGCAAAAAGGTGAAATTGTAGAAATGGGAACCCCGAATGAGATTTATGATAATCCTAAAAATAAATTTACAGCGGAATTTATAGGAAATTCTTCAAAACTGCATGGAAAGGTTCTGTCAGCAGGTGAAAAGCTGATCAGGGTAGAAAATAGCAAAAATATGTATTTTGAAAGTCTGGATAAAAAAATAAAAGATGGAGATGATGTAGTAATATTCATAAAAGCTGAAAAACTGGAGGTTTCAGAAGAAAAGAGCGAAAATACAATTGAAGCCAAGGTTATCATAAGGAATTTTTTGGGTGGTTTTGTGCGGTATAAGCTGGCTGCAGAATATGGAAAAGAGCTTTGTCTTGATATGGAGGCAGGTAACAAAAAAGCTTTTGGAAAAGATGAAATTTTGTTTCTAAAGCTTGACAATGAATCGTGTCATATATATAAGGAAATATAAGATAGTATCGAAATAACGATAAATAGAAAATGAGCCGGAATTATGAGAAGATTCTCAAAAAATTAAACGGCTCATTTTTACTTATAAAATTTTAAATTATTAAAATACAAATGTGACTATAGCTCTTGCACCCCAACGAGGTCCGCTGTCGGGACGTTCTACGTAATAATTCGGGGCAAGTGCAAAGCTTATCGGCATATTTCCGATCTTAGCTACCTTACTTACCTGAAGAGTAAGAGGAATTAACCACTCATCTTCCTTCCAGTCGTATGTAGATTCACTGTTAAGACCAATTGACCATCCTTTAGGAAGCTGATAGGTAATAAAAGGCTGTACCAGTGTTTTAGAAAAATATCCTTTGTCTCCGTCAGTACCCGGTCCGGCAAATGACCATACATGGTTTGCCATTCCGCCTATTGTCCATTTTCCAGGATCTATCAGAACTAATGCAGTAGGTCCTGCACCAAATCTCTTGCTGCTGAAATCATTATCATAGGTAGGGATCGAGAATATAGGTCCGAAACCAACAATAACTTTTGATTTTGTAGTAGTAGAGAAAAACAGGCTTTCCTGAATATCTCCCACACCTGTCTGTGTGCTGTCCGGAATGACATCATGCTGTGTAATGAGAGGGATAACTGTTCTGGAAATAACTGACCATTCATCATTTAATTTAAATGATAAAATCGGCTGGACTCTGAGGGTGTTTCTGGTACCGTAGTAAGGTCCCACATCTTTATCATAGTCATATCTCAAAGGAAGATTATGAAGATCAGATACCGGATTTGCCAGTTTCTTTGAAATTTCATCCACATCATCAGCTGCTGCAAATTGTGCAGATAAAGTCATTATGAGCGTCAAAAAAATTAATTTTTTAAAAAAATTTTTCATATGTAGACTCCTTTTACCTGAAATTTTTAATGCAATATTATTGTTAATACTTATTATGATACTAATTCTGATTAATAAAACAAATATAGAATTAGTTATACAAACTATAAATACTATACTTAATAGTATCATTAATTGATTGAAGAGTAAAGTTTTTTGTTAGTCGGATATTAAACTAAAAATAACAGAAAATTCTTTTATATAAAAAGAGTAATGTGCAAAATTGTAAAGTCAAATTATACTCAGGTATATTACGGAATTTTTTTCAAAAATAATTAAAGGCACAATTGATTAATAATGAAGCTGTATTGACAGGTCAGGGTTTAATGTGTATAATTTAAATAAGTTAAAGGGAAAATAAGAAAGACAGAGTACTCATTCTTGATATTCCGGCGGGAAAATAATTTGCACATCTTCTGAAAACCTATCATATATCAGAAAAAGAGATGGATAAAAATAAACGGATACGAAATAATTATTCAGTAAGGAGAAAAATGGATACAAAAGAGAAAATTTTATTAGGAATGCTTGATCTGATACAGGAAGTAGGACTGGAGAAGGCTTCTATGGGAAAGCTGTCGCAAAAAATACATGCCAGCCCAGGGAATATTTATTTTTATTTCAGCGGGAAAAAAGATCTGATTGATACATTGTATGAATACTGTATGATAAGTCTGGCAGAATATCTTGATCAGGGAAGACTGATGGAAGTGGATATAAATACAGATGCAAAAGTCTGTAAGGAATTTGTGCTGGATATGGTAAAAAGACATATAAATTTTTATAAAGAAAATCCGAAAATGCTTCATTTTGTTATTAAGTCAAAGAGTTCTTTTTATCTTTCAAGTGATATAAAAAAAGGCCGTTTCAAAAGAAATAAACCGATTTATTATTTTATGGGACTTCTTATAGAGCGAAAAATTATCAAGTCTATGGATATAGATATTATTTCGACGTTTATTATCGGGGTAATATATGAATTTTTGAAAGAAAGCATAATGTTCGAAAATATAAAACTTGATGATGAGGGAATAGACATGCTTGCTGAAATGATATGGTCAGGGCTTAAATACAGAGGAAATTAATGAATTATATAAAATTATGAGAATTTCATAATAAATAAAAAATATGCTGATATTGACAAGTATTTAGCATATTTTTTATTAGTTTTTATTTTTTTATCCAGATATCAGTGATTTCACCGATTACAAATTTACGATGATCGCTTGACTTTTTATAAGCTTCATTTATATAATCTCTGGCTTCCTGTGAATAAAAATCATCAGGATCAGGAGTAGTAATCTGCATTAATTTACATTCGAAAATCAGCCTTGCTTTTTCAAAAGACATATTTTGGGAAGGGGTTTCGATGCTTGCCAGCTCGGTTTCTTTCATTTTGTCACTGTCTCTTCCTGATTTACTTCCTAAAAACATCATTTGCTCTCTATAGTCATCCGGAAAATAAGATAATGTATATGTTTGCTCCTTTTGAATCATTTCAAGCGTGTAACGGTCTGATCTAAAAACACACCATGAAACAGGCTTTTTGAAAAGAACTCCAAATCCTCCTCCGCTGGCAACCATGGAATTATAGTGATCTTTTTTGCCTGCTGTAGCAGCAAAAAAGTCATTTCCAACTAATGTAAATATATTATCATTCATATTTTCGGCAGAAATTTTTTTGAATAACTGATTAAAATCCATTCTGTAAATGCTCCTTTTAAAATTCCGGAATTTGTTTCCTTGGAAACATAAAACATCATAGCATTATTTTGTTTCTTAGTCAATAAAAAAACCTGATCTAAAAAAGACAGGCTGTTTATATTATTTTGGTTTAGTGTTTAGTTTTTTTATTTCTTCATCCAGATGTTTGCTGTAGCTTTCAATAAAGCTGAGAATATTTCTGAATTGTTCTTCGCTGATTTGTTCAAATACAGGCTTATCCCGTTTCTGAAACTCTTTATGCAGTTTTTTGTGTATTTCATAGACTTTTTTTCCGTGTTCAGTAAGCCTAAAATAGATTTCCTTTTTGTTATCCGGTTTTTGGTAGCTTTCAATAAGATCTTTTTTTATGAGCTTTTTTGCCATTTTACTTATTGCACCGTTAGTCATGTAAAAAGCTTCTGCAAGTTTTGTTACATTAGGGTCCGTATTTTTCCCGATGTATTCAATACAATGCACTTCAGAGGGCTTATAACCTTTAAGGCTGTCTTCCATCTTAAATTTATTAAGCCGGACTATTTTATTTAATAAACCTCTGAAACCTGTTATGACCTGCTCTTCCCTGTTCATAATATTTCCTCCTCGTTAAATATTATACAGAATTTTTGCTGCTATTTCAATAATGCAGGCTGAATATTTCGAAGCAGAAGCACTCTTTAGCCGGAAGCCTGCAAGACCACCAGTAAGCAGCTGGTTTTAACAAAATATAAACAAAACTGCCGCATTTCAAAAAAACTGTTTCAAAACAGAGCTATTACAGATACTTGTTATTCAAAACAGTTTTTTATTTATTTTATTATTTCAACTACAAATTTATTTTTATCGCCGCGGTAAAAACATTTAGAAAATTCCAGAGGAACATTTTTATCGGAATAGGCAACAGTTTCAAAGTAAAAAACAGGATCATTTTTTGAGATAGTAAGGAGATTCGAGAGCTCTTTTGTTGCTTTTTGCACTTCAAATGTTCGTACAGCCTTTTTTATGATAATATTTTTTTCTTCGAAAGAATCATAAAGAGAAACCTTTTCAAAATCTTTTTCAAATAAAAAGGGAGCCCTCTCATAAGGGATATATGTGGTAACAATCAGAAGCGGTTCATTGTCGGCATATCTCAGTCTCACGAGTTCTATTACATTTTCATCACTTTTTAGTTCCAGCTTTTCTCTTGTCTGCTTGTCCGGTGTAACAAGAAGTTTTTTTAAGACTTTTGTACCGGGACTTACTCCCTTTTGTGACATTTCGGCATTAAAGTTCTGAATAATGTGTGTAAATTCCTGTTTTATTTTTTTATCAGAAGAAACATAAGTTCCCTTGCCTTTTATTCTAATCAGATTTCCGTTTTGCACAAGGATGTCCATGGCTTTTCTGATAGTAGGCCTGCTTACATTGTACATTTTACATAGATCCAGTTCTTTGGGAATGATCTCACCATATGCAAAAACCCCGTTCTGTATATCATTGTATATTATTTCAAGAATCTGTTCATATAATGGAATTCCTATATTCTTATCTATTTGTTTTTTCATTTGTAAAGTAACACCTCATTTTCATATTATAACAATTTTATATTATTTTGAAAAATTTTTCAAATAAATAATTTTTCTATTGACAAAATAAAAAAATGTGGTAACATATTATTACATAAGATGACATAATGTTACATAACAAAACATAGGGTAACATATTTAGATTTGAAAAAGGAGGCAGTTATGGAAGTTTTTCATTTTGGTGCCGGCAGTATAGGAAGAGGCTTTATAGGGAAAATACTTTCTGAAAATTCATATAATGTCACATTTATTGACGTAAATGAGGAAATCATATCCCAGCTGAATAAAGATAATGAGTATACAGTGGAGACAGTAGGGGCAAACAGCAAAACTGAAACAGTAAAAAATGTATGCGGATTATTATCGGGAGATCTGGAAGGTATAAAAAGAAAAGTGCCGGAGACAGACCTTATAACGACAGCAGTGGGGGCTAATGTGCTGGAAATAATAGCACCAACAGTGGCAGAGATAATCAAATTCAGAAAAAACAGCGGTATTACAAGATACATTAATATAATAGCCTGTGAAAACAAACTCGAAGCTTCTACTTTCCTGAAATCAAAAGTAGAAAAATATCTGGATGAGAATGAAAAGGAGTATATGGAAACATATGCAGGATTTGTAAATTCAGCAGTGGACAGATTAATTCCGCCGAGAAAAATAGAGGGGAAAGAGGCAACATACACAATAGTGGAGGATTTCAATGAATGGATAGCAGATGAAACTCTTATAAAAGGAGAGCTTACACTAAAGGGAATGATAAAAAAGAAAGATCTTACCCCGTATATTGAAAGAAAACTTTTCACTGTAAATACAGGTCACATAATAGCTGCACACATGGGAGTTTACATGAATTACGAGACTATAGACCAGGCTGTCTGTGATGAAAAAATAAGAAAAATAATAACCGGTGCAATGGAAGAAAGCGGTGCTGTATTAATAAAAAGATACGGTTTTGACAAAGAAGAGCATGAAAAATATATACAAAAGATACTAAAGCGTTTTGAAAATAAGTATCTTGGAGACAGCACAGTAAGAGTGGGAAGAGAACCCTTAAGGAAGCTCGGTGTAAGGGAGAGACTTATAAGACCATTGCTTGGAACACTTGAATACGGACTTCCCAATGAAAATTTACTAACAGGGATTTCATACGCATTAAAATATGATGTTCCTTCTGACAGGGAGTCTGTGGAACTGCAGGAAATGCTTAAAACAACAGGAGTAGAAGAAACTTTAAAAAAAGTTACGGAAAATTCCATTCCTGATGAGCTTATTACAATTATTAAATCAAATTACGAAAAATTATAAAAATGGAGGATAACAATGGAAAAAAAAGATTTGGCACAAATGGTGGATCATACACAGCTTAGAGCGTATGCAGTAAAAGAAGATTTTGAAAAGCTTTGTAAAGAAGCGGCAGATTACGGCTTCAAGATGGTAGCAATAAATTCGTATCCCGTGGAATTATGCAGTAAGCTTCTGAAAGGAACCGGGGTACATGTAGGAGCAGCAATCGGTTTTCCTCTTGGGCAGACAACTATAGAAAATAAAGTGCATGAAACTAAACAGGCTATAGAAAACGGGGCAGACGAAATTGATTATGTAATAAACATAGGAAAGCTGAAGGAAAAAGACTATGATTACATAGAAAGAGAAATGACAGAAATCGTAAAAGCATGCAGAGAAAAGAATATTTTATCAAAGGTAATATTTGAGAACTGTTATCTTACAGATGATGAAAAAATAAAAGTAAGTGAAATAGCAGCAAAAGTGAAACCGGACTTCATAAAAACATCAACAGGATTCGGAACAGGCGGAGCTACATTAGAGGATGTAAAGCTGATGAAATCAATAGTAAAAGATGAAGTGAAGGTAAAAGCAGCAGGCGGTATAAGAGATCTTGATACATTTCTGGCAATGGTGGAAGCAGGGGCTGAAAGAATAGGAACAAGCGCCGGAATAGAAATTATGAATGAATATGATAAAAGAAATAAATAGATGTAAATAAGCCGGTCTGTAAATCTGGATATAAAGACATCTTACTATAAACAGCAAAGAAATGGTTAAGTACTTTGGAAGGAGAAAGAATGGATATAAATAAGCTGATGAATGAAAATCTTATTAATTTAAATCTGAAAGGTGAAACAAAGCTGGATGTAATAAATGAACTTGTGGAGCTTTTAGATAAAGAGGGAAGACTTCTGGATAAAGAAGCATATTTTCAGGATGTATTGAAAAGAGAGGAAATAGGGTCTACAGGAGTGGAAATGGGAGTAGCTATTCCTCATGGCAAGAGTGCCGGCGTGAAGGAGCCTTCACTGGCATTCGGAAGAATAAACGGCGGTGTGGATTTTAATTCAATGGACGGGGTTAAGAGTGATCTTGTATTTTTAATAGCGGTTCCTGAAAATTCAGATGATACGCATATAAGAATATTAACAAGTTTTGCAAGAAAATTAATGCATAAGGAATTTAGAGACGGTCTCAGAAATGCAGTAAATCCTGCTGAAATAATAGAATTACTGAATAACTGATGTTTTATTCAGTAGTATGTCAATGTCAAATTACTTGTACTTCGCCGGTCTACTCAAATATTAAAATTTAAAAGAGAAAAGGTATAGTGCAGTATTCTGTTCACTTTCAGAATTATCCGGCTGGAAGTAAACAGGCTGCAGCACTAGGAGGAGGAATATTTTATGAAATATGTAGCGATAACATCATGTTCGACAGGAATTGCACATACTTATATGGCAGCAGAGGCTTTACAGATAGCAGCAAAAGAAATGAATGTGGAAATGAAAGTAGAAACACAAGGTTCGATAGGAGCGGAAAACGTACTTACCGATAAGGATATCAGAGAAGCAGATGCAGTAATAATAGCTGCAAGTACATCGGTAAATAAAGACAGATTTGTAGGAAAAAAGCTTATAGAGGTAAATGTGGATGAGGCAATAAAAGATCCGAAAGCCCTTATAGAAAGAGCTTCAAAGCTGACAACAGTGTATCAGGCAGAAAAAGCAGCAGAACAGACAAAAGCGGCAAAAGAAAAAAATCTCGGGCCTTACAAACATTTGATGACAGGTGTATCATATATGATTCCGTTTGTAGTAGCAGGGGGTATAATGATAGCTCTTGCATTCGCTCTGGGTGGAATAAATGCGGGAGATCAGCAGGGAACATTAGCAGCAGCATTTATGCAGATCGGCGGAGGAACATCATTTGCATTAATGCTTCCGGTGCTTGCAGGCTTTATAGCATTTTCGATTGCTGACAGACCGGGAATTGTTCCGGGGATGATAGGCGGAATGCTTGCCAATGCTATAGGTGCAGGTTTTTTAGGAGCATTAGTTGCAGGTTTTCTTGCAGGATATGTTATAATGTTACTTAAGCAGGTAATAAAAATACCAAAAGCATTTCAAGGTTTAATGCCTGTACTTATTTTACCGTTATTGTCTTCAATGATAGTCGGACTTGTTATGATTTATGTTTTAGGAAAACCATTTACAGCATTAAATAATTTTATGACAGACTGGCTGAACGGATTGAGCGGTATAAACTCTATAGGACTGGGAATAATACTCGGGGCAATGATGGCCATAGATATGGCTGGACCTATAGGGAAAGCAGCATATTTCTTCGGTGTGGCATCACTTACAAGCTTACAGCCCGGACAGACATCAATGGTAATGGCTGCGGTAATGGCAACTGGTATGATACCGCCATTAAGTATGGCACTTGCATCTCTTATAGCAAAGGATAAATTTACGGCAGAAGAAAGAGAAGCAGGAAAAACAGCATGGGTATTAGGGCTTTCGTTTATAACCGAAGGAGCTATACCATTCGCGGCGGCGGATCCTTTGAGAGTACTGCCTTCAGTAGTTTTGGGTTCGGCAGTTACAGGAGGACTTTCAATGCTGTTTAAATGCGGTCTGGCAGTTCCGCACGGGGGGATATTCGTACTTCCGATACCGGGAGCAGTAAGTAACCTGCTCGGATATATCATTGCCATAGCGGCAGGAACAGTAGTAGCAGCATTCGCAGTGATAATTCTGAAAAAGAAAAAAGAAGTTGCGGTTAACGCATAAAATAAAAAGAGAGGTGGCATTTATGAAAGCGGCATTTCTATACAATGCTAATGATTTAAGACTGGAAGAAACAGAAAAACCATCAATAAATGATGATGAAATACTTGTGAAGGTAAAATCTGCAGCTATCTGCGGGACTGACATAAGAATGTTTAAAAATGGTTATGCAGGAGTGGATGAAAACAATCCGAGAATACTCGGTCATGAAATCAGCGGTGAAATAGCTGAAACAGGAAAAAATGTACAAAAGTATAAAAAAGGAATGAGAGTGGCAATAGCGCCTAATATGGGATGCGGTACATGCGACAGATGTGTCAGCGGAAATACTCATTTATGTGAAACATATGAAGCATTTGGGATAAACCTTCAGGGCGGCTTTGCAGAATATTTAAAAATTCCTGCAAAAGCAGTAAATCAAGGAAATCTTGTAGAGCTTGACGATAAAATATCGTATGAGGAAGCAGCACTTGTAGAGCCGTTATCATGTGTTTTTAACGGACAGAGCAGAGTAAATATAGAACTCGGCGACACTGTACTTATAATTGGTGCAGGTCCGATAGGGATAATGCATGCATTTCTTGCAAAAATACAGGGAGCAGTAAAGGTCTTTATGAATGATCTTTCCGAAGACAGACTGGCACTGTGTAAGGAGCTTGACCCTGATATAATAACAGTGACTTCGGCAGAATTAAAAGAGAAAATAATGGCAGAAACTAAGGGGAACGGGGTAGATGTAAGCATAATAGCAGCTCCGTCACCGGAAGCACAAAGTTCTGCAATAGAGCTAATGAATATGAACGGAAGAGTATTATTTTTCGGAGGACTGCCTAAAGACAGAGAAAACGTACAGTTAAACTCAAATACAATACATTATAAACAGCTTGCTGTACACGGCAGTGCACGTGCGAGTCTTATACAATACAGAAAATCACTGGCACTGGTAGAAAATGGTCTTATTCCGATGAAAAAAATAATCTCAAGCAGATTTAAGCTTGATGAAATAAATGAAGCAGTGAAAAAAGCCGCAGATGGAAGCGGTTTGAAAAATGTAATTAATTTTGAGGATTAGTAATAAGAATATAATTGTGGAAAATATTCATACAGAAGTTTAAAAATGGGCTGAAAGGCTCATTTTTTATGTTTACTTCCAGATATCATTTTGGGATGTACTTAAATACTGTGGGTGCTTTTATATTTTTATGATATAATCAGGATTATAATCTGAATACTGAGGTGTTTTATGGCTCGAGACGGCCTTGTTTTTTATGACGGAAACAAAAAAATTATATTTAATCAATTTAGTTTTTGTGAATATGTAAAATGGAACATAGTCAGGTTTGCAGATAAAACATATGAAGAAGCTGATAAAATTGTTAATGAATCGAATTTAGCCAGAGAAGCAGAGAGAGCCGGGGAAGTGTATTATCTGATACATGAGACTGAATATCATTGGGCAATGCTTCTCGTATATGGTAATATGTACTGGCTACACGGGGTTCCGTATCCCGAGCCGTGTTCAAACGAAGAGTATATAATTTGGGAAAATGAAATATCAGAAAAGTATAATCTTAGAGAGATCTGTGAATTTTATTCAAAATAAAGATTTTTGGAATTATATGAAAAAATATATTATTAGCGAGGGGAAATAATGAAAATATACAAGTATGAAGCATTTACAGATAAAGCCGGCATGGGTAATCCGGCAGGAGTGGTATTTGAATGTGATGATCTTACAGAAGATGAAATGCAGAAAGCAGCCGAAAAAATAGGATTTAATGAGACTGTATTTTTACTTGCTTCAAAAGAGGCGGATATAAAAATGCGTTATTTTACTCCGGGACATGAAATGAATTTATGCGGTCATGCTACGATTGCCGGAGTAAAAGCATTAGTTGAAAAAGAAAACAAAAAAATAAAAACCGTAGAAACACTGTCAGGAATAATTGATGTAAATATGGAAGTTCAGAATACTGGAAAAACTTTCATATCAATGAAACAGTTTCCGGCACAGTTTGAGAAATTTAAGGGAGATAAAGCTAAGCTGGCTGAAGCAATAGGAATAACAGAAAAAGATATAGACGATGATCTGCCGATAATGTACGGAAGTACAGGAATATGGACTTTACTGATACCGATAAAAAAACTGGATATTTTTTTAAAAATGAAGCCTGAGAATAAACAGTTTTCGGAAGTATCGGCACAAAAGCCAAGAGCATCTATACATCCGTTCTCTCTTGAGACTTATGATAAAAAGGCAGATATGCACGGAAGACATTTTTCGTCGCCGTTTTCCGGAACAGTGGAGGATCCGGTTACGGGAACTGCATCGGGAGTAATGGGAGCATATTATATAAGCTTTATAAAATCTTTGGATGAAAAAAATATAACAGTGGAACAGGGACAGGAAATCGGAAAAAGCGGAATGGTTTATGTAAAGGTAAAAAAAGAATACGGAAATCTTAATGTGGAGATCAAAGGGGAAGCGGTTTATGCCGGAGAGATTTTTCTTTGAAACAAAATACAGTATAAATAAAACCGGACACAGCATTGACTTGTAATGATGGATTTACAATGCGTGTCCGGTTTTTTATATAACAGCTTAAGAAATTATCTTTCCAGCTTTTATTATTTTTTCTATATTATATTCTCTGTCTACGACCAGCAGATCAGCATCTCGTCCCACTTCTATCCTTCCTTTGGAAGTCAGTCCCAGCTCATCAGCAGCGTTTGTACTGGTAAGTTTAACTGCACCGATAATCCCTGAATCAAGAAATTTCAGGGCATTTTTGAATGCTCTGTCCATTGTAAGGGTGCTTCCTGCGAGTGAACCGTTGGCAAGTCTTGCTTCATATCCTTTTACGAAGACATCCTGTCCTCCAAGATCGTATTTTCCGTCCTGAAGTCCAGTGGCTCTCATAGCATCAGTAATAAGAGAGAGCTTGTTCCCTTTACATTTATAGGCAAGTTTTGCCATTTTAGGGTGGACATGGATTCCGTCGAGAATCAGTTCGGCATGTATTCTGTCGTTATTCAGTATTGCACCTGCCGTACCGGGTTCTCTGTGGTGGAGTCCTTTCATACCGTTATACAGGTGGACACAGTGTGTCATGCCGAATAAACTGGCTTCTTCTACAAGTTCACTGTCAGCACTTGTGTGTCCTATAGAAGCAATTACACCTTTCTCTTTTAATTTCTGAATAACAGAAAATTCTATACGTTCAGGGGCAGCTGACAGGATTTTTAGGATATCCCAGTAATTTCCAACCAGTGCTTCCAGAGTATCAAGTGTGCCGTATTGTAAAAATTTAGGATTCTGTGCGCCTTTGAATTCATCACAGAAAAATGGTCCTTCCATATGGACACCAATAATATCTGCTGTATTTTCGATATCCATCCCCATTACTGTTTTTACAGCTTCAAAACCGCTGTGTATTCTTTCCACAGATTCTGTAAGAAGTGTAGGCAGATAGGAAGTAACACCTCTTTTCAAAACTTCTTTCGACATAGAAGTAACTGCTTCCACAGTACCGTCCATGGCATCATGCCCTCCTATACCATGAATATGCATATCTATAAATCCGGGAATAAGATACTTTCCGCTGCAGTCAAGAGATTCATCTGATTCTATTTCAGCAGAGATTTTGAAAATTTTTCCGTTTTTTATTTGAACATCACTTTTGATTACTTCGTCTTCAAGTACAATATCAATATTTTTTAATACCATAAAAATACCTCCAGCAAAATTGTCAGTACTTTGCAAAATCAAAAAAAAACAAAGACAGAGCATAGTCTGATCAAATTATTTATATCTTATTCAAATTATAGTCTAAAAAAAATTTTCGGTCAAGGGAGTAATTATTATTTATAAGAGTATAGAAGATCAGTTTGGAGCCTGCCTGCTGCTTATATCATCAGTTTTTGTTTCATCATTATACCTAATAGATATTTTACAGAATGCCGAATATCCGGTATTGAAAAATTGGAACAAAATATGACTTTATAAGCGAAGCAGACGTATTATAAAATATACGGGTTATAAATTGAAACAATAAAAAAGTATTTTTTCAGTTATGTAAACAAAAATTTATATTTCAAAATAAATAAAAAACAATAGTTATTATTATTTTGTAATTAATTAAAAATAAATAAATTAAAAGTAATGTATATTTCGGTATTTATAGGAAACACAAGGGGAACAGAATGGGGAACAGAATATTCTAACAGCACGGTAAACGAACTTTAGTTGACATTTTTTGTTAAGGTGGTATAATAAATAATGAGTAAGCATTGTACATAAAAGGCTTTAGCAACATTTCTTAACTTTCGTATATTTAATATCAAATTATTAAAACGGGGGACTTGTCAAAAAATAATCTAAAAATTCAAATGTTAAAAATTTAATTTCAAAATTCAAAATAATATAAAAAAATATCCAATATAATTTATAGTTACTTTCTGAGTACAATATTAAAGCTAGCAATAAGTTTAATTAATAGATTGAACCTGAGTTAATGTTTTAAAATTGAACCAAAAACAGGAGGTGTTCTTAATGTTCGTACAGGCGTTACTAATAGGAATCTGGGCAGGACTTGCGGGAATTGACTTATTTGATCTTCAGCTGCATGTTCACAGACCAGTGGTAACAGGCTTAGTAGTAGGAATAATATTAGGAGATGTAAAGACAGGATTAGTTGCAGGGGGAATGTTAGAATTAGTATGGATGGGGATGGTGCCGCTTGCCGGTGCACAGCCGCCTAACGTGGTTATCGGAGGGATAATAGGAACTGCTTTTGCTATATTTACAAAAGAAGATCCTAATATAGCAGTTGGTGTAGCAGTGCCTTTCGCTATTGCGGCGCAGGCAGGAATAACATTGTTATTCACTGTATTTTCACCGGTAATGCATAAGGCCGACGAATATGCAGCCAATGCAGATGTAAGGGGAATAGAAAGAATAAATTATCTCGGATTACTGATTTTATTTTGTTCATATTTCGTAGTTGCATTTTTGCCTATATTTTTCGGGGAAGAAGCTGCAAGAAGTGTGGTGCAGATGTTACCTGAAAAGTTAATAGGAGGATTATCGGTAGCCGGAGGAATGATGCCGGCAGTAGGATTTGGAATGCTTTTGAAAATTATGCTGAAAAAAGAGTTTGCCGGATTCCTGATACTGGGATTCGTACTGGCAGCTTTCTTAAAGCTGGAAATTATGGCAATAGCCTTTATAGGCTTGAGTATAGCAATGTATGACTACTATCTGAAAAAAGACAGATCCGGCGGATCAGGCGGAAATACAGAGGCAAAGGAGGAATATAGCGATGGAATCTAATGCTTATGCGGATCAGACAAAAGAAAAGGTAATTACTGCAAAAGACCTGAATAAAATGGCCTGGAGAGGGTTATTCGTACAGGCATCATTTAACTATGAAAGAATGCAGGCCTGCGGTTGGTTATATTCTATAATTCCGGGACTGAAAAAAATTCATAAAAATAAAGACGATATGTCAAAGTCTATGATGATGCATATGGAATTCTTTAATACCCACCCTTTTCTGGTAACATTTATAGAGGGTATAGTAATAGCAATGGAGGAAAATAAAGAAAACATAGATACAATAAGAGGTATAAAAATAGCTACAATGGGACCTCTGGGAGGAATAGGGGATGCCCTGATATGGCTTACGCTTCTTCCGATATCAGCAGGAATAGGTTCTGCACTTGCTATAAACGGAAGTATAGCCGGACCGTTTGTATTCCTTTTGATTTTTAATATAATTCACTTCGGTTTGATATACGGACTTATGCACTATGGATACAGAACAGGAGTAAGTGCGCTGAAAACATTGAATGAGGATACGCAAAGTATCTCAAGAGCTGCAAGCATACTTGGTCTTGCTGTGGTAGGAGGATTAATTGCCACATATATAAGATTTAATCTGACTTTGGTAATTAATGCAGGACAGGCAAAAGTGGCAATTCAGGAAGATGTTCTGGATAAAATCATGCCGGGACTGCTGCCTTTAGCTTACACTTTTCTTATGTACTACCTGTTAAGAAAAGGAAAATCACCTCTTTTACTGATAGGAATAACTTTACTTGTAGGTATAATAGGAAGATATATAGGTTTATTATAAATAAAAAAACAGCTACTTTGGGAGAAGTAGCTTTTTAAGATTTGTCGGCTGTGAAATAAAAGCCGGCAAATCCTAAAAAATTCAGCTTATGATAAAATTCAATAAAGCTTTTTTTGAAAGGAGCAAAAAATATCTGAAGCTGGTTTTTATAGATCAATAAATAAGGAGGAGAGACAAGTGGGACCTAATATTTTATTAACAAGAATTGACAATCGTCTGGTCCACGGACAGGTCGGAGTTACATGGGTAAAGTCACTGGGTGCAAATCTGATTGTGGTAGTAGATGATGTTGCGGCTAACAGCGATGTGGAAAAACAATTAATGGAGGTAGTTGCTAAATCTTCCGGGGTAGGAATCAGATTTTTTACCATAGAGCACACGATTAACATTATTCATAAAGCTTCGCCTAATCAGAAAATATTTATAGTGTGTAAAACTCCGGAAACAGTGAAAAAACTAGTAGACGGAGGAGTTCCTATAAAGGAAGTGAATATCGGAAATATGCATTTTTCTGAGGGGAAAGAGCAGCTCAGTAAGAAAGTATATGTGGATCAAAAAGACAGAGATGATATCAAATATCTGGAATCTAAAGGAGTAGATATTTATATACAGGATGTACCTGGAGACAAAAAACTAAAAGTGTAAGAGGTGGATAATATGCTAGAAATAAGTTTATTTCAAGGAATATGCTTAGCGGTTATGGCTTTTATTGTTGGTATTGATTTTTGGCTTGAGGCCTTATTTATATTTAGACCATTGATAGTAAGTACTCTGACAGGACTTATTTTGGGGGATTTAAGGCTTGGATTACTTACAGGTGCTTTGACAGAACTTGCTTTTGCTGGACTGACTCCGGCGGGAGGAACACAGCCGCCTAACCCTGTTTTGGCAGGAGTAATGACCACGGTTATAGCTTATACTGCTAAGGTAGATGCGAAAATAGCCATTGGATTAGCACTTCCGTTTAGCTTTTTAATGCAGTATATTATCTTATTTTATTACTCGATATTCTCGCTCTTCATGAAAAAAGCGGATAAATATGCAGAAGATGTAGAGATAAAGAAATTTTATTTTTTAAATTTAGTTACCACATTAATAGTAGGTATATCATATGCGGTAGTTGTTTTCGTATCCTCATATGTGGCACAGGAAGCTGTGCAGAATCTGGTAAACAGTATGCCAGAATGGCTGACTCACGGATTTGAAGTAGCAGGGGGTATCCTTCCTGCAGTGGGATTTGGGCTTTTGTTAAGGGTTATGCTTCAGAAACAATATATACCATATTTAATAATAGGATTTGTAGTGGCATCTTTCTTAAAATTTTCGAATCTCCTTCCTGTAGCTTTGCTGGGAACAGCATTTGCAATATATGAATATTTTAATCAGAAGAAAATCGAAGAGGCTGGATTAAATGCAAGAGACAGAGGAGATGATGGCAATGAAGGAATCTAATAAAAAAGTTCTTACAAAGAGGGATATAACTCTTTTGGGCTTCAGATCATCTTTCCTGCAGGCATCATTCAACTATGAAAGAATGCAGGCCGGAGGATGGACATGCTCTATGCTTCCTACTATAGAAAAAATACATAAAGGCGATAAACAGGCTATTTCTAATTCGATGAAAGATAACCTTGAATTTATAAATACCCATCCTAATCTGGTAGGTTTTCTGATGGGATTGCTGATGTCACTTGAAGAGAGCGGAGAAGATAGGGATTTGATAAAAGGTCTGAAGGTAGCATTGTTTGGACCTTTAGCCGGAATAGGGGATGCCATATTCTGGTTTACAATACTTCCTATAGTAGCCGGAATTTCTGCATCATTTGCAGAAGAAGGAAGTGTTCTCGGACCGATTATATTCTTTACGGTTTATTTTGTTATATTTTTGTTCCGGGTTGTATGGACCCATTTTGGATATAACTTAGGTATAAGAGCAATAGAAAAAATAAAGGAAAATTCAGAAATAGTATCAAAAGCAGCAACTATACTGGGGACGACAGTTATAGGAGGACTTATAGCTTCATATGTACACATAGAGGTAGTTTCACAGATAGTGGTAAATGCAGAAAAAACAGTATCATTACAGACTGATCTGTTTGATAAAATATTCCCTAATATTTTGCCGTTTGCTTATACGATGCTTATGTATGCTATTTTAAGAACCAGAAAAGTAAGTCCGACATTACTGATTTTACTTACATTTATAGCGTCAATAATTTTGTCGGCATTAAAAATATTGTAAGGAGCTGAGTAGAATGGTAGGGATAATAATAACAGGGCATGCTAATTTTGCTTTAGGAATGATGAGTGCCGTTAAGCTGGTATTTGGTTCACCTGAAAATCTGAAAATAGTAAATTTTGGCGAAGAAGATTCCTCAGAAGTTCTGGAAAACAATATAAAAACTGCAATACACGAATTAAAGGAATGTGACGGACTGCTGTGTTTTACGGATATTGCCGGAGGAACCCCTTTTCAGGTAGCCTCAAGACTAAGTATGGAGGAAGCTGAAATGAGAGTTATTTCAGGGACAAATCTTCCTATGCTTCTGGGAGTTTTAAGCGAAAGAGATGATATGGATCTGCATGAGCTCGCAGAATATGCACTTGAGGTAGGAAGAGAAGAAGTAAAAGAATTTATATTTATACCTTATGACGACAGCATTACATATGAATCTGAGGACGGCGGAATATAATAATTAAAAACTTATTTTATAAGGGCAGACTGTAGCAACTATACAGTCTGTTTTTTACTAAAGTATTTAATTTTTTTCTACAAAAAACCATGATTTTTTATAAATAAACTCAGCAAAAAATCAAAAGTTTACAAAATATATAAAATATGATATTATTTCGTTAAGCGGTATGCAGTGAAAAACATAAGTCTAGGTCGTTCTTGGACTTTTTTTTATTGCATACCGCTTTTTTATTTTTAAGAAGAGGAGAAAATCATGGAAAGAAAATTAAATCAAAACAAAATGGGGATTGGGAGTGTCAACCGTCTTCTGATTACAATGGCAGCACCAATGATAATATCTATGCTTATCGGAGCACTTTATAACATAGTTGACAGTTTGTTTGTTGCAAGATACAGTGAAAATGCTCTGACAGCAGTTTCTTTGGCTTTTCCTGTACAAAATATTATTATAGCCTGCGGGACAGGAATAGGAGTGGGAGCGAGTTCCAGCTTATCAAAATATCTGGGAGCCGGAGAACATAAAAAAGTGACTGTAATAGCTGTAAATAGCTTACTTATAGGAATTGCAGCATATTTGATGTTTTTAATATTCGGTTTTTTTATGTGTGAATGGTTTTTTAATATTCAGACTGATAATAAAGAAATAATAAATATGGGATATTCATATCTAAAGATATGCTCTGTCTTTTCTTTCGGGCAGCTGTTTCAGCTTATTCTGGAAAAATTACTGCAGTCTACAGGAAGAACTTTTTATACAATGATTTCACAAATTGCCGGAGCAATTGTTAATATTATTTTAGATCCTATTTTTATATTTGGATATTTTAATTTTCCGAGTCTTGGCGCAGCGGGTGCAGCTATTGCCACAGTAATAGGGCAGACTGTTTCGTTGTTTTTGTGTATATATTTTAATTTGAAAAAAAATAAAGAAATAGACTTTTCTTTAAGAAATTTTGCTTTAGATATATCGGCAGTAAAAGAGATATGCAAAGTAGGGATTCCTACAATAATTATGCAGGCAATGAGTTCAATAATGATATTTGGTGTTAATATGATTTTATTAGGTTTTTCAGTGACAGCAACTGCAGTATTCGGAGCATATTTTAAATTGCAGACTTTCGTATATATGGCAGTATTTGGTCTGAATAATGCTTTAATACCGATTGTAGCTTTTAATTACGGAGCTAAAAACGGGCACAGGATACGTACATCAATTAAATTTGCCGGTTTGTATTCATTATTTATAGGATTAATAGGATTTCTTTTATTACAGCTGTTTACTACACAGATTATTGAAATGTTTAATCCGTCAGACGACATGCTGCTGCTGGGAATATCGGCATTAAGAATTTTAAGCTTAAGCTTTGCTTTTGGAAGTACGGTAGTTATGATGAGCTATGCCCTGCAAGGTCTGGGTAAAGGATTATCAAGTTTATTTTTATCTGCTTCACGACAATGTATTGTTTTACTTCCACTGGCGTATATCTTTGGAAATATTTTCGGATTATCTTTTATTTGGTGGTCATTTTTGATATCAGAAGCTGTAACATTTATTGGAGGGCTTATTTATATGAAATATGTTGACAGAAAAATTGTTATACCATTAGTAAATGTACCATTGAAGCTGGCGGATAATTAAAGAAATACTGTACTGTATCTTTAAACAGAGAATCGATGACTTACTGCAAAAAATATAAAATACATGTAAAAACACGAGTTAGAAATTGAAAAGACATGATAAATTAGCCGGATATGAATCCGGCTTTTTGTTTTAAGATAAGAATTTTTATGAATAACAGTATAAACTTTCATCCGATTCATTAATAATTAAAAAGTTCCTCCAAAAGAAAGAGCTTTTACTGTATAAAGAACTAAGATACTTAATAACAGGGGCTTTAAGAGTGATCCTGCATTTTATCAAATTCGGCAACCCGTTCGGCATCAATTCTCATAATCTCTTCTCCGGAAATCATATCTGGATTGAATACTAAATCATAATCAGGATCTTTGGCTTTATATTGATTTATTCCATATGCGACGCTGTTTTCAGGAATATCTTTTGTAATGATTGCTCCGGCACCAATTACTGTATTTTTACCGATTGTTATTTGGCCAAGAACCTTAGCACCGTCTGCAATAATCACGTTTTCGGCAATGATGGGACTGCCCACATTTTCCCATTCCTTTTTTATTTTATTGTAGCGCATATTGGAACCTATTGTAACATTTTGAAAAATGACGACATTTTTACTCAGCTTTGCGGCAACTATTGTACACCCGCGTGCATGATGTGCAAAACGTACACTCTCATCCATGTTGGCACAGCGAATTTCACAGCAGTAACGCTGTTCTAATAATTCGGCAGCTTGTTTTTGTTCTGACGGTTCTTTTGAAAAGCAGTTTATTTTTATTAATTCTTCAAATGTCATATTTTCCATATTCTTAATCCTCCATGTGAAATTTTTTTTAATATATACTTTATATCAGATTATCTAGGATTATACCATGTTTGTTTCAGTAAAATAAAAACATTTAGTCCTGTATAATTAAAAAAATAAAAAAATTGTCCGGATTTTTCTTTTTATTCCAGATTGAGAATATAAAGGATGATTTTCTAATAACCGGCATTTTTCTGAAAATTTGATAAGTATATTGAAAACAATGTATAAAAAATAAATTTGAGAAAAAAGGAGAGATTTTAGAGCTGGCTTTTTATTTAATATTTATTGAATAAACAATATAAAAAAGATATAATATAAATAATAATGATTTAGAAAGTATATTTTTATGATTTAATATGATATTGAAAAGTGAAATGAGGGTGAGTTTTATGAAAAAAATAGTTTTTATTCTGTTTTTAGCGGTATATTATACCGGGATCAGCTGCAGTCCGGTATTTTATTCTTATGTAACCGAAGGAAAAGAAGTGTATTATGGAATTCCGGGTTATAAGGAAGAACTGGTAAAGCTGGAAAAAGTAAATGCAGATAAGTTTACCGGAATTAATCCTTATTTTGGGAAAGATAATAAGAATGTTTATTATCAAGGGAGTGTAATAAAAGGCTCTGATCCTGAGACATTTCAATTTTTGGGCGGTGTCGGCACATTGATAGGGGCTACAGGCTATTCCAAGGATAAAAGAAATGTTTATTATCTCGGAGATATTATTTCGGGGGCAGATTCTCCTTCTTTTGTCCTTTTAGACAAAGTAGAGGGATACGGAAAAGATAATAAGAATGTATACTTTATGGGGAAAAAACTGGAATATGCCGACAGCGCATCATTCAAAACCATAGGAAATGATTATACATCAGATAAAAACGGTATTTACTACCAAACAGAGAAAATAGCAGGTGCAGATCCTGCGGAATATATTTTGGAGGGGCATTATCTTTTAAGTAACGAAAGTGTTTTTTACGGAAAAGAAAAAACAGATTATGACAGAAATACTTTTAAGGTGATGGAAGAATTTTATGACGGTGATACATGCGGGAGCAGTTATACTTATGCAATGGTAAAAGATAAAAACGGTGTTTACCTGAAAGATGAGAAAATAAAAGGAATAGATCCCGAAACTTTTAAATCTGCGGGGGCAGGATTATATGAGGATAAAAATTATTATTATGCAGGAACAGAGCGTCTCAATATTGTGAAGAAAGATTCTAAGATTTATAAGCTGGATTCCTCAGCTCAGAATATCCTGAAAGATAATAACAATATATATCTTTTAGGGAATAAAACTGAAAATTTGAAGGAAAAATATAAAATAGACCCAAAAAGCTTTGATCTTTATGCTGTAGTAGACGGGCTAAATATTTTCAAGGATAAAAATAATTTTTATGTTAATGACTGGCTGTATTTGAGGAAAACTGATATAACACCTGTAAAAAATAGCCTTGTATATATTGATAAAGAGATGATTATATTAAAATCAAATAATAAAATAGCAGTAATAGACAGATTCGGGACAGAGTATTCCGATACAAAAGGTGTCGATGCGGGAACCTATGCTTTTGCCAGAGGAAGCAGCTATATGGATGAACTTGCGGGAACCGGGGATTATGGGGCTTTTATAGACAAAAACAATATATATAAAAGAAATCCTTTTGATAAACATTTTACAACTGTTAGTAAAAAAATAAGTCCGCAGGAATTTGAAAATCTAAAAAAATATATAATTGCAGATGAGTTTGAAGAAAAAAGAGCTGAGTCACTCAAAGCATTTGAAACAGAATAAAAGAGGAAATGATAAAGTGTTTGTTACATTTTTTTGATAAAACTAGCATAAGGAGGTTATTTATGAAAAGACTTTTTGTGTTAACAATGTTATTACTGGTGGCAGTATTCTCCGTATCGGCAGCTCACGGAGGCAGAACAGACAAAAACGGATGCCATGTGGACAGAAGTACCGGAAAAAGACACTGTCATTAGTATTGTGATTAATTTACGGAATTATTGTAAAAATGATGAGAGACTCTGTTTAACAGTAGAGTCTCTCAATTTTTATCTGAAAAAAATTAATGATTCCAAAATTGGTTTAAAATAAGAAAAAACAGGTATTTTCCTCGGATATTAGAGATAGAATGGAATTTAATTTAATGGATAAAAAATAAAAAATATGATATGATTTAATAGGTAAAACTTTGAAAATCATTTGAAAAAAGTAAGGAGAATTTATGAAAAAAAATAAAAGATTATTATTGCCTTTTCTAGCATTAAATGCAATGATCTCAGCTTACAGCGCTGAAGCTGCCGGAAGTAATTCCGTAAAATATGACAGAATGTACAATAATATAATAAAAAATATAGAACAGGGAAAATCAAACAAAAAAAATTACGAAATAATAGAAAAAGTATTAAAACAAAGAAATGCTGAGTTGAAAGACCTGTATAAACAGAATGATTATGTAATAAAACCGGAGTTTTTAGAGTGGCAGATATTTATTTCGGGAACTTACAGCGAATATAATAAAGGAGTAGATAATTCCAAAGAAAATGCAAAATATAATTCAAAAGTATCAGGATATTATGATACAAATGGTAATTATATAACAACAAGCGGAATGACAGGAGGTCTGGAAGGAAAGCCGTATCAGTCATTACAGCAGCCGAAGGAGATAGATCTCGGAGTAGGAATACAGGTAAAAGAACCGGACAGACAGCCCATATCTCTGGGAGTAGCAAAGCCTTCCATGCCGCTGGTAACACCTGTTACTCCGGGAAGTCCCACAGTAGGGACAATGACGCCGACACTGCCGGTACTGACATCTTTTTCTGTACCTTCAATAGTGGCACCGACAGCTCCGCTGCCGGTGGTAATAACAATCCCGACAATTAATTCAATTATTGTAAATAGTTTTAATCCCATAACGCCTTCGATAACAGCACCAAGCACATTTCAGCCTGAAATGCTGGCTTATATTCCTGATGGTGTAACAGAATATCAAGGATATCAAGTTAATTCATCGCAAATATATCTGAATAATTTTGATAAAATTGAAGTAGCATCAGGTAATACTGCAGAAATAACTCTGGCAGGATCAGGAGTAGGGACAATCAGCGGGGCACCGGTAACCTATACGGCTTTAGCGACACCATCAGCTTCGGGAACCTTGGCAATAGGGAATTCGTCATCAGCAGGAATGAGGACTTTTATAAGTACTACGGGGTATACAAGCGGAGTAGCTGAAAATGTTGATGTAATCGGAGATTATATTATGCGGAATAATTCGACTATATCAACAGCATATTATTTTGTGAGCCTGAATACATGCTGGTACGGGGATAACGGAGTAGTAAGAATAACACCGGGATCTAATTTAACCCTTTACGGTCACTCTACGAATTCAAATTCTATTTTGATAGGAATGCGTCTGCAGCTCAATGGAAGAGATACACCAAATAACGGGGCAACATTAAAAAATGAAGGAAATTTGATAATTAACGGCGGACAGAGTGTAATAGGAGTAATGATTACAAATGAAACAGTCCAGACACCTGTTGCTGCGACAAATAAGCCTAAATTTATAAATGCGGGAAACATAAAGCTTACAAGTAATTCAACAAAAAGTATCGGAATAGATTTTGGTCATTATGCCGGATTTTATCCGGTTGTTGATGTTACAATAGGTAATATTGAATTAGAAGGTACTGCAAGCTACGGAGTGAGAATACCTAATATAATTGACAACAATGGTTCTGTTCAGGCAGGTTCTGCAAATCTTCCCGATTATTATAAATTAGCAGTACTGGATGGTTCTTCAGGAGAAATAAAAGTTGCAGGAAAAAATAATATAGGAATTTCTTTTTCAAAAAATATAACTCCTACAGGAGCTACAAATATAGTTGATAATATTAAAAATTTGAATATAAAAATTAATGGTGAAGAAAATATAGGTATATTACGTAGAAGTGATTATAAAACATCACAGAATGAAGAAATGATACTGAATTCTTCACATATCCAAAGTCTGGATTTTGATTCAAATGCCTTAAAAAGTGTTTTGATAAGAAGTGATAAATATGGAATAACACTGGACAAAGATATAACAATAAACAAAGGTCTTGGAAATAATGTGGTAATTCAGGCAAACGGAACCGGAACATCAATAATAAATAATACAGGAAGAACAATAACCTTAGGTACCGGAGCCAAAACATCAATAGGAATGCTTTCTTCAAACAATGGTTATTTGGAAAATAAAGGAAATATTATAGTAAATGAAGAAAAGTCTCAGGCCACTGCAGTTCTTGCAGGGTCTTCTGGAAAAAACAGCGGGACGATAACATTAAGCGGGAAAGAGTCGCTAGGGGTATACAATGCCGCTACATATACAATGTCCAGCGGGACAATAACTTCCGGAGCAGAAAATTCGATTGGTGTGTATGCTGATAATACTCTTTTGACGACAATCAGCGGAGGAAATATAACTGCCCAAAATGGTGGAATAGCTTTATATTCCGGTGATAATTCTACAATTAATTTGTCAGGATCAAATTTGCTTACAGCAAATCAGGGTGGACTCCTTTTCTATAATTATGTAAACGGCAGTACGGTAACAGGTAAGTATAATATAACAGGGCCGGCCTCAGCGAATGTAAATCCCGGAGGAATGCTGCTTTATGCCAAGGTTGCTAATCTGGCAGATATTCCGACTGTAGCAGCGGCAATAAAAGGAGCTTTTGCTAATGCAGGCAGTTTGACTGTCAATATGGCGGCCGGGTCAAATGTTATGTATATTGACTCACCGGGAGGAGTCGTTAATATACTTAATTTTACGGGGCTTCCAAGTTTGACAAGCGGTTTTTTTAATTTTACGGGATCAGGTTATAATGATTATGTAATGAACGGGTTTGATCTGACACTGAATGATAGTACGGAATCAGATCTGGATTCAGGATCATACGGTAAAATACAGTTTATAAATACTAATGTAACAGTAGACTCAAGTACTACAGTAGAAGGTACAAATTCTGCAAAACAATACATTGCCGTAGCACAGAGAAATAATTCAAGCGGTACATTAGCAGGCAGATATATAGTGAATAACGGAACTATTTCACTTGCAGGAAATGGTTCTACAGGAATAGCAGGTGACTATATAACTGTTACAAACAGCAGTACGGGTAAAATAAAGTTAAGCGGAAATAATTCCATAGGAATGTATGTAGCCAACGGAGCGGATACATTAAACCAAGGCTTGATAGAGCTTGGCGGACAGGGCTCTGTAGGGATATACGGCGGAAACTATTTTGACGGAAGTACGAGTTATACTACATTAGGCTATGGAAATGATCAGATAGGTATAGAAAATCAAAAAGATATCAAAACAGTAGCAGGAGGAGTAAGCGGTGATGCATTTGGTATATATGCAGATAATAATACAACTGCGGTTTCGTCGGTAAATCTTACTTCAACATCAAATATAGATCTAAAAGGAACTGGAACAATAATAGGAGCATATCTTAAGAAAACGAATTTAATAAATGCCGGAACTATAACAGTGGAATCAGCTGCTGGAGGAAGCTCTGTAGGAATATACGGAGATAACAGTACTGCAACATCAATAGCGGGAAGTGTAAATGTATCAGGCGGATCAGGAACAGGAATATACCTGAAAAATTCAACAATGAGCAGCGGAGCTGCAATAAAGGTAGCTGATGTAACTTCCGGAATAGGAATGTATGTAGAAGCAACTGCAGGAAATACATCTTTAGGAACAAATACCAATACAATATCACTTGGAGATAATGTAACAGGTATGTATGCTGTAGGAGCTTCGACATTAAATACTGGAACAATAACAAATACAGGGACAATACAATCATTAGGAGCTTCTGCAGATAAGGCAATAGGAATGTATATAGGTGCACATGGTTCAGGAGTCAATGCCGGGAATATAAGGCTGACAGCTATAGGAACTGATAAAGATCAGGTAGGTGTATATAATCATTCGGGAACTTTCAGTATGGGAAGCGGAAATATAGAAGTATATTCACAAAATGGAGCAGGTCTTTATGCCAAAGCCGGAACTGTAAATAATCTATCCGGAGGGACAATAAAAACAGGAAACGGGGCAATCGGTCTTTATGCAGACGGTGTAACAATAAATTTATCCGGAACATATAAATCAATAGTAGAAAACGGCGGGATTTTTGCATTAAATAACAGCGGTTCCGGTAATATAAATATAGCTTCCGGAACTATAGTCGTAGATATAGAAGCGGGAGGAATGGCATTTTCTTCTACAGGAGCCCTGAATACATATTTATCGTCACTTGTAACAGGAAGCGGAACACTGGAGATTAATCTGAAAGATCCTACATCAAAACTGGCAATAATTGATGCGCCTGGAACAATACTTTTAAGTTCGATTGGAACAGCCTATGCACCTGGAACAACAATAAGCGGAACAAATGTAAAAATATCATCATCGAGCAATCCGAACTATACACCATTTTCAATAACAAAAGGTACTTTGGTTGTAGATCAGGCAGTAAATTTGAACAGTAATACTGATTCTTACAATAAGTCAGATTTTATAAATTCAAGTGTTGATGTAAACAGCGGAATAACAGGTACAAATTCAGGGCAGCTGGCAGTGGGTCAGGTAAACTACGGAACTGGTTCCGGTACATTAGACAGAGCAAGAATAACATTAAATAATAACAGTGTAATAGATTTGTCAGGAAATAATTCCACAGGAATGCTGGCAGATTTCGGAGATATAACAAATACTGCCGGAAGCTTTATAAAAGTAACAGGAGAAGAGTCAGTAGGTATCTATGCGGCAAACGGCAGCGTGGTAGATAATTCCGGAACTATAAATATAGGAAATAAAAGTGTAGGGATATACGGAGTGAACTATCTTGACGGAGTAACCTCATCTTCGACACTGGGTTATGGTAATGACAAGATAACCATAAATAATAACCAAAACATAATTTCTACAGGGACAACACACGGAGGATACGGAATATATGCTAATAATACAGCTCTGTCTGTTGCTGATTCTGTAATAAATCTGGGGTCATCTTCAAATATAGATGTATCAAGTGCCGAAGCAGGAATAGGAGTGTACGCTGTAAATTCTACTTTAAATATAAATGGTAATATATCTGTAGGGAAAAACGGGGTAGGAGTATATGCAAGCGGAAGTACAGGGACAATAAACGGAGGAACAATATCATTAAACGGAGATAATGCGATAGGATATTATCTTACAAACAGCAGCAGTCTGACTAATCTGGGCGGAAGCATATCAGTAGACGGAAAAAATATAACGTTAATGATAACAGATGTTGGGTCAAGTCTAAATCTGTCAACACCATTTACAGTAACATCAACACCGGGATCGACATATGTAGTGGGAAATATGATAGGCGGAGATTTTTATAACAGTACATCAGCAGCTTTAGGTTCAAACGGTTCACTGATAAATGGTGTCGGAACAGTGGCTTTATTTGGAATAACTTCAAACATCAGCTCATCCGGAACAAATGTTTCCGGAATGGTACTAAGCGGACAGCATGCCGGAATTCCGACTCCGGGACATACTGTATCAGGATCTGGCGGACAGGTAGTAACTGAAGAAGGAACAAATCTTGGTATAATAACACTCGGGGATTCATCGGCAGGAATGTACCTCACTGGAGGAGCCAGGGGAAGAAATGAAGGAACAATAACAGTAAATAATAATTCTGTAGGAATATATGCCGAAGGGGCAGGAGCATATATAGTAAATAATAACGGAACTATAAACATCGCTCAGGAATCCACAGGTTTGTTTCTGAAAGACGGAGTAAGCATATCTAATACAGGAACAGCAGAAATAAACAGTACAGGTCAAAAAGCGGTAGGAATTTACTCGGAAAATTCAGCATTAACGCCGGTAAGTGTGACAAACAGCAATAATATTAATTTAGGCGGAGATCAGTCAATAGGTTTATATACAACCGGAAGTAGCAGTATAACAAATAGTGGAATAATAACAATAGGAAATTCTCTGAGTTCTATCCAGCCCGGAGTGGGAATCTATGCGGATAATGCTGGAAGCAGTATAACAAATTCAGGCGGAAGTATAATTGCAGGAGATAATTCTATAGGAATATATAATCTAAACGGAAGTGTGACAAATTCCGGAGCAATAACAGCAGGAAACGGCGGGACAGGAATATATTCCGAAGGCGGAACGATTACCTTAAATACAGGTTCATCAATAACAGTGGGGCAAAATGATGCCATAGGTGTTTACGCAGTAAATCAGACAGGTATGGTGACGAATAATTCAGCAGTTTCTGTAGGAGACGGCTCATATGGTTTTGTATTTACAGGGACAACAGCTCCGTCATTTGTTAATAATCAGCCGGCAGTAATAGGAAATAACAGTATATTTGTGTTTGCTGATTCTGCACTTGCGGCAGATAACAGCGGAACATTGACAATGACAGGATCAGACAATATAGGATATTATCTGAAAAGCGGAGGATCTTTTGTAAATAATGCCAATATAACCGGCAGTGCAGGTGTTGCAAATATAGGAGTATATGCCAAAGGATCAAATATAATAAACAATGCAGATATTATTCTGGGAGATTCGAATCTTGTAGAACATACAGATTCCAGCGGGAATAAATATAAAACTGGATATTCTGTGGGAATATACGGTGAAGATTCTAATATAACAAATAGTTCCGGCAGAACAATACAGGTAGGAAAAGACGGTATAGGCATTTATGTAAAAGGAGCAGGTTATACAGCAGAAAATCACGGAATAATAAATGGTTTCGGAAATGATGCAAAAGGTATATTCGCATCAGATTATGCAATAGTAAGAAATTACGGCACTATAAATATGACTGGTGATAATGTGATGGGGATAGCCGGTCAAAACGGCGCCCAGATATATAATGATTATGGAGCGGTTATCAATGTTACAGGGAATGATGTAACGGGAATATACCTTGCAGGCGATGATACCAAGCTTATAAACCACGGGATCATAAATATCACAGGAACGGGTATTGGAATAGCTTATACTCCGACGGTAGAATTAAGCAACATAACAGATACAACAGGCACAACACAAGGGTATACATCAAAGCAGTATATTCTGCCGGATATGCCGACACTGGTGAATTCAGGAACAATAAATATAAATGTAGGCGGGAACTTCAATTATGACGGAATAAGAGTAATAGTAACAATAGATCCGTCTACAAATACACCTACTACAAATTCATCAAGTCAAGTAGGGTTCAGCGGTGTAATACCTGACAAGCTGGAAGTAGCACCTGATTTTGCAGTAGGAACAGCAGCAGACAGATACGTATTTGAAAATATGTTTAAGGGTGTTACCGGAAAAGGTGAATATATTTCACAGTCATTGACATGGGATGCAACAGCTCAGGGAAGCGACCTTGTAATGACAAGAAAACCTTATACAGAATTTACAGACGGCTTGTGGTTTGAAGATTTTGGAAGAGTGCTTAATGAGAAATATGCTGTTACATATGGTGAAGGAAGACAAATATTTGACAAAATAAATTATATAACAGATGAGGGCGATTTCAGACACATAATGGCAAGTCTGGCGGGGAATATATATGCTAATATAAACCAGAGAGAAAATGATATAGCAAAGACATTTGAAGATACGCTGTTTACATTGCAGGAATCACCAGATAATACGAAAGAAAATGTAAAAATAAGTGTAATAGGAGCAAAAGGAAAAAATAAAGAGGAAACTGACGGAGTTACAGGTTATGATTATACAACGACAGGAGTATTAGCCTTGCGGGAAGTGGAAAGAACATACAGACACACTTTCGGCTATTCACTGGGATATTTACATACAGGATTTGAATTTAAAGACGGAAATGAAAGTGAAGAATGGGTAGATACAATTCAGCTGGGAGTACATAATAAATATAAAGCAAATAACTGGGAAGTAAGAAATGATCTTACAGGAAGAGTAAGTTTTCATAATGTAGACAGAAATATAGACTGGATATCACCATTCGGAAGATCGGAAATGAACGGGACATATGAAACATACAGTATAACAAGTGATAATATACTTGGTAAAAGATTTGAGATTGGCAAAAAAGCAAGTATAATGCCGTATGGAGCATTCAGAGCTATGTATGTGACAAGACCTTCATTTACAGAAAGCGGTCTTGAAGCTCTGGAAATAGATGGAAACGATGCATGGAGCGTAAAGCCGAGAGCAGGAGTTGAGGTAAAAGGAGCTTTGCCTTTAGGAAACACTTCGGGATGGCAGCTGAAAGGAACACTTGATTTTGCATATGAATATGAACTTGCGGATCTAAATGAAAGGGAGAAAGCCAGATTAACAGCAATTGAAGACGGGTATCATAAACTTTCTAAACCACAGGATGAGTCCGGGATATTTAGAACGAAGGCAGCAATAGGTGTGGAAATCGAGGACAGATATGGAATATTTCTGACAGGGGAATACTCAACAGGGAATAATAAAGAAGATGATTATAGAGCAGGAGTGACATTAAAAGCCGTGTTTTAATCAGTAAAATAAAAAAGTGTTTTCAGACAATCGAGAGATTAGTCGAAAACACTTTTTTTATACTGGTAAATTACAAAAACAGTTCTTTTCCGTCAAAATTAAATTCAATTTTATTTTCAAAAATCAAGCATAATATTTCAATAATTTTTTTTCTGTCTTGAATATTATAGCCTTCAAGAGAAAAACTTCTGTATCTTTGCCTGGGGTCATTTGGACTCATTGAGATATTGATGCTGAATTTATTGTTAAATATAAGTTTTTTGGTTTTACGGGAATAAATATCTGCTGTTTTATAACCAAAAATATTTTGGAATGTTATATCTCTGTTTTTTAGGCTAAGTATTGTTTTTACAGGTACAGCCAGTAAAAAGACAGATAAAGCAAGCGAAATCATTCCAATAAAAAATATTTTATAAATTAATAAAATAATAAATAGTATAAAAAATGCTATTCCCAGTAATAATTTCAGTTTATATTTAGCAGTATAAAAAATATACTTATCTTCATTATAGATTTTAAAAAAAGTTCCGGTGTTTTTCCTGATATATTTTACAGAATTTTCATTATAGATTTTGGTGACATTCATTATCATTTTGTCAATAGAATATTTGTTTGCAAACAAAAAGAAATCTAATTTATATTTTTTTCCGTTTTTCAGAAATATATAATATTTGTCATTATAATAAGTACCGTTAAATCTGCTGTGACTGATCCCGTTTTTTACATACAGGATATCCGAAAAGTTTATCCGAATTTGTTTTCGGGTGTTGGTTTTCCAGCAGACAGTACTTTTGGAAAAAGTAATTTCCGGCGGAGAAAAAATAAAATGCCAGATTAACTGCAAAATACTGATGGAGAATAACCCGATGACAGGAATAAACGGGATTGCAACTGAAATTTCTGTTATACCTTTTTCCAGAAAGGAAAAAATCATAAAAAATATAATATATATGAATAATAAATATTTTATTACACCTTTTAAAAATGTAAAAGGTCTGTCTCTTTTGAAATTATAATCAGATGTTTCTGCTTTTCTTTTCATAATTCCTGCCTTTCTGAGCAATTATACATGAATATTTATTTTATAATTTTACCTTGTTCAAAATTAGAGCTTCATCGCCAGTCAGATCGAATGATATTTTATTTTTAAAAATTATATGTAATATTTTAAAAATCTGATCTCTGTATTTTGAATTATATGGAGATAACAAAAAAAATCTCTGTTTTCTGTTTTTATCATTAAATTTGGCAGTAACAGATATATTGAGGTTATTGCTGATGATAACCCGGTTTATTTCATGAAAGCTGATTCTGTGAATCTTTATTCCGCAAAATGATTTTAGTATAACAGTTTTCTTTTTAATATTCATTATTATCTTTATCGGAACAGCAGGTAATGCAGCCAAAACAGCAAATGTAAAAATTGCTGCAAGGAATATCCGGTTAAAAATAAAAAAAATAAATAATACGATCAGGCACAAAACCAAAAGAATTACAAGGCTGTTTTTCAGTATATAAAAACAATAGATATCTTTATAAAATATTTCAGGAAAAGTATTTTTTTCATCGGAGATATGTTTTATATATTTTTTATTGTATGATTTTGTGATATTTGTAAAGAAAAAATTTATGTCGCTGCTGTTTCTGAATATAAAGCAATTTATCATATATTTTTTTCCATTTTTCAAAAACAGAGTGTATTTATTTTTATAAAAAGCACCTCTGCCTTTGCTGTGACCTTTATGACGTTTTACAAAAAGGATATCCTTTGTATTTATGACTAATATTTTTTTTAAGAAAAATTTACAGATCAGACGCCCGTCTTCAGCAAAAATTTTATATGGTGAAAACAAAGCTTCCCAGATAAACATAATAAAGAGCATCAGAATAATAATTAAAAAGACTGCTGACAGAATAAGCAGAGGCACTAAAAATACTATTTTATTTACACTCTGTTCTAAGAAGGCAAAGAGTAAAACTAATGCAGTGTATACAACAGCAGCGGGTTTGGCAGATATAAGCGCCAGATCTTTTAGAAAAGATAAAGATTCTATTTTTGATTCATAAATAAAACCATTGTTTTTATCAGAATTAATCATATTAGTTGTCCTTAATTTATATTTATTTTTATAAATATTATCATATTTCAAAAATAAAATAAACATGAAATATAATAAAAAAACTGTATATCTAAAAAAAATTTTTTGTAAAAATTTGAAATAAAAATAGAAAAATCAAATAAAGAAACAAAAACCAACAAAAACAAAAATATGAAAAAGTCTTTATTTTGGCTATGTTTTTTCAGGGTAAAAATTTTTTTTAGAATAACTATTGACAAAATAAAAAAATGAGTTATAATTATAACGAACAAAATAAAACATTTTAAAACATTTAAAAACAAAAAGGAGGGAAACTTATGAAAGACCAAAGAATAGAGGTGATATTAAGCAAGGTAAAGGAAAAAGGTATAGTATCGACTCTGGAATTAACAGAAGAACTGAATGTAACTGAAATGACAATAAGACGTGATCTAAAATACCTTGAAGATAAAAAACTGCTTATCAGAATTCATGGAGGAGCAAAAAGTATAAAGAAAATTCAGCAGGAAAAACTTTATGATGACAGAAAAGTAAAGTATATGAAAGAAAAAGAACATATTGCCAAAATAGCAGCTTCTTATATACAGGACGGTGAAACTGTATTTATAGCGCCGGGAACAACAACAGAAAGAATTCCTGAATTTATAAAAGCAAAAAATGTAACAGTGGTAACTAATTCTTATTCTGTAATGGTAAAGTACTCGCATCTGGACTTAGACTTCATTGTAACAGGGGGAAGGCTGAGAAGAAAAACAGAAGCAATTATTCCTGATTATTTTCTGGATTCTATAAGTAAGATAAATGTGGATAAATGTTTTATAGGAGCAAACGGAGTAAGCGGAAACAAAGTAACAATATCCAATTATGACGAGGGTCTGATACAGCAGATAGTGCTGGAAAATGCAAAAGAAAGATTCCTGCTTCTGGACAGTTCAAAGTTTAACAGAGAAGCTTTTTATTCGTTTTTTAAGGTGGAAGATCTTGACGGAATAATAACAGACGGGAATTTGAAGCCGGATATTATGAAAGCTTACAAAAAAATAACAAAAATAATAAATATATAGTGGAGGTAAAGAAATGAAAAAGGTAATAGTAGCCTGCGGAGGTGCAGTAGCAACATCAACTGTGGCAGCAAACAAAATCAAACAATTATGTGAGGAAAACGGAATAGCTATAGATTTGGTTCAGTGCAGAATAAACGAAATAGAATCTTATGCTGACGGTGCAGCATTAATAGCAACTACTTCAAAATTTTCAAAAGATATGGGAAGTGTTCCTGTTGTCCATGTAATGGGATTTATTTCAGGAATAAATCAGGATGCTTTAAAGGCAAAAATACTTGAAATATTAAAATAAACAGGAGAGTGATCAGAATAGAAATGAATTTTTACGGGGATCTCATTTATTTGAACAGGGATTTTTCTGACAGAGAAGAAATGTTTAATGAAATTGGAACAGTATTAATAGAAAAAGGAATGGTAAAGCCGGTTTACATCGAAGAGATACTGAAAAGAGAGGAGAGCTTTCCTACAGGAATTGATCTCGGATATATGCAGGTGGCAATGCCGCACGTGGAAGCAAAGCATGTGAATGACAATGCAATGTTTGTAGTGACTACCAAAAAAGGGGTAGAATTCGAGAATGCCGAGGATGACGGAATAGTGAATTCCAAGATTATATTCGGACTGATTGTAAAGGATTCTGAAAAACATCTCGATTTTTTGATGAAATTAGTAGAGCTGTACCAAAAAGAAGATGTTTTGAAAAAAATCTATGATTCTAACGATGTAGAAGAAGTAATGACAATACTAAAACAAAATTTAATTTAATAATAAACTAGGAGGAGTTTATAACATGGAAAATTTCATAAGTATGATTGAACCAAGAATACAGTATATACTTGATTTAGGGCCGGCTGTAATGCTGCCTTTAGTAATAATTATTTTTGCATTATGTCTGGGTCTGAAAATAGGAAAGGCTTTTAATGCGGGTCTTATGATAGGAATAGGATTTATCGGGATTGGAATAGTAATCACATTGATGAGAGATACTTTAGGGCCGGCTGCGGAACAAATGGCAAAGAATTTCGGACTGAATCTTACTGTAATTGATCTTGGGTGGCCGGGAACATCACCGATGACATGGGCGTCAAAAATAGCATTGGTAGCAATACCGGTGGCAATTTTAGTAAATCTTATTATGCTTGCTCTAAAAATGACAAGAGTAGTAAATGTGGATATCTGGAATATCTGGCATATGACTTTTACAGGTGCATTAGTGCATATAGTTACAGGAAATTACTGGCTGGGAATACTGGGAGTAGTAGTGCATGCCGTATTTTCGTATAAGTTCGGGGATTGGTTCCAGTATGATACAAGAGATTATTTCGGACTGGAAGGAATTGCCGTACCACACGGGACATCAGCCTACTGTGCACCATTTGCAGTAATAGTGGATGCTATTCTTGATAAAATACCGGGAATAAATAAAATAGACATTGATACTGAGAAGCTTGAGAAAAAGTTAGGGGCATTCGGACAGCCGATAATAGTAGGGTTTATTCTTGGAATAATAGTAGGAATTTTAGCAGGATATGATGTGAAACAAATACTTCAGCTAGCAGTGTCAGTTTCAGCTGTTATGTATCTGATGCCGAAAGTAATAAAACCTATTATGGAAGGTTTATTACCAATATCAGAAGCTGCAAGAGAAAAATTATCTGCAAAATTCGGCGGAGGAGAATTTCTTATCGGGCTTGATCCGGCACTATTACTGGGAGATGCAAACGTAATTTCTGCAGGGCTGTTATTTATTCCGTTAACAGTAATAATAGCTGCGATAGGATCAGTAACATTCGGTAACAGAGTACTGCCTTTCGGGGATCTGGCAACAATCGGATTCTTTATAGCTATGGCAGTGGCAATTCATCACGGAAATATTTTCAGAACGCTGATATCAGGTTCATTCATTATGTTTATTACAATATGGATATCTAATCAGACAGTGGAATTACAGACAATACTTGCTAAAAATGCAAATATGCTCGGAGGAAAAGATTTGGTAGGATCACTGGATCAGGGCGGATCACCGATTACGTATCTGATGGTACAGATTTTCCAGAGAACAAATGTAGTGGGATTATTAGTAATAGCAGTAATATATTTTATAGGAATAGCAATGACATACAGAAGATATAAAGCACTTCAGAAACAGGAAAAAGCAGAATTACAAGGAGCAAAAGCATAATTAAATAAACTAAGCAAATAAGAGCTGTATCAAAATAGATTTTATAAATTAATGCCGGGTATTATAAATTATCTGTTTTACATTACCGGTATTATGTATAAAAAGTAACTCTATTTTTATACAGCCTGTTAAATTTATATACCAGAATAGGAGAGTGACATAATTTGAAAGCATTAGCAGTATTGGAAAATGAAAAACTCGGGGTAATTGATTTAGAGAAACCGGAAAATACAACCGGTGATGATGTATTGGTAAAGGTAGTGTATTCAGGACTTTGCGGTTCGGATTTTCCGAGAATGTTTGAGCATCAGGCAAAATTTTTTCCTGTAGTTTTGGGTCATGAGTTTTCAGGAATAGTGGAAAAAGTTGGTGAAAAAGTTCATAAACTGGCAGTCGGGGATAAAGTAAGCTGTATTCCGTTAAAACCTTGTTTTAAATGTGAAGCCTGTGATGAAGGGAATTATTCTCTGTGTAAAAATTATGGATTTATCGGTTCGAGAGAAAACGGCGGAATGGAAGAATATGTAAAAATACCTGAAATAAATCTTCAAAAACTTCCGGAAAAATTTGATCTGCTTCAGGGAGCATTTTTTGAGCCTATAACAGTTGTGTTACACGGACTTGGTCTTTTGAATAAAGAGGTAAAAGGTAAAAAGGTAGGGATTATCGGAGTGGGAACAATGGGGCTTCTGGCAGTTCAGTGTGCGAAAGCATATGGAGCAGAGCTGGTTTCAGCCTTTGATATAAATGAAAAAAATCTTGAAGCTGCGAAAGAACTGGGGGCAGACGAAGTACATAATGTGGCTAAAAAAGATATAGAGAATGAATACGATAAATATGATATAATGATAGAAACATCAGGAGCGAATCCGAGTTTTGTATTAATTCTGAAACTTGCCGCAGGAAAAGGAGAGCTTTTATACATAGGAACTCCGCATAGTACACTGACATTTGAATATAAGGATTTTGAATTAATAAACAGAAAAGAACTCACAATAAAAGGTTCATGGATGAATTATTCCAAGCCGTTTCCGGGAAAAGAGTGGACAGAGGCAATAAGACTTTTTGATGAAGGTCTTGTTAAGATTGATAAATTAATCGGAGCCACTGTTTCTATGGAAGAATTCTGTGAGAGACTGGAAGAGATAAAAGGGAGAGCACTAGGAGGAAAAATTATGGTAAAGGTAGGAGAAAGCGAATGATAGTAAGTACAAGAGAAATGCTGTTAAAAGCACAGAGAGAAAGATATGCGGTTCCTGCATTTAATTTTCATAACCTTGAAACAATTCAGGTAATAGTAGAAACAGCTGCTGAACTAAGATCGGCTGTAATACTGGCGGGAACTCCGGGAACATTTGATTATGCAGGAAGAGATTATGCACAGGCAATAATTGAAACAGCTGCTAAAAAATATGATATACCTATAGCACTTCATCTGGATCATCACGAAGTAGTGGAGGATATAAAAAAATCCATTGATCTGGGAACAAAATCCGTAATGATAGATGCATCTCACCATCAGTTTGATGAAAATATAGCAGTAGTAAAAGAAGTCGTAGCCTATGCACACAGATATGATGTTACGGTGGAAGCAGAGCTGGGAAGACTCGGGGGACAGGAAGACGACCTTGTAGTTGATGAGAAGGACTCTATGTACACTAATCCCGATTCTGCCAAAGAGTATGTGGACAGAACGGGAATAGATTCACTGGCAGTAGCAATAGGTACTGCACATGGTCTGTATAAAAGCGAACCAAAACTGGATTTTGAAAGACTTGCGGAAATAAAGAAGGTGGTTTCTATTCCGCTGGTACTTCACGGTGCTTCGGGTGTAGCCTTTGATGATGTAAGAAAAACTATAGATCTGGGAATCTGTAAGGTAAATATAGCGACTGAGCTGAAAATGCCTTTTTCGGGTGAATTGAGAAAATATCTGGAAGAGCACAGAGACGCAAATGATCCGAGAAAGTATATGGAACCGGCTAAAAAAGCCATGAAATTAGTGGTAGCCGAAAAAATAAAAATGTGTATGAGTGAACACAGATATTAAAGGAGGAGAAAATGATTACTACAGTAACATTAAATCCGGCTATAGATACAAGATATTTTATAGAAGACTTTAAGGAAGGAAGACTTTTCAGAGCCGAAAAGACTATAAAAAGTCCCGGCGGAAAAGGTCTGAATGTAACAAAGGTACTAAGACAGATGGGTGCTGATGTCGTTGCAACAGGAATAATAGGCGGGAAAAACGGCGAATGGATACAGGAAAATCTGAAAAAAATGGATATAAAAGAGGAATTCTATGTATCTTCTGCCGAAACAAGAGTATGTATTGCAGTTTTAGCAAAGCACTCAGAAACTGAAATTCTGGAATCAGGAGAAGAACTGACTGATTCTGATCTGAGAGCCTTTGAAAAAAAATTAATGGAGCTGGTGGAAAAATCAGATGTAATAACAATGTCAGGAAGCCTTCCTAAGGGGATGGAGGCCGGATATTACCAGAAGCTGGTAGAACTGGTAAATAGAAAAGGGAAAAAGGTAATATTGGATACCAGCGGAAAATCACTGCTGGAAGGTGTGAAAGGAAAACCTTATCTCATAAAGCCGAATTTTGATGAACTGGAGTATGTTCTGGGAGAGTCAATAGACGGAAGAGATAAAATAAAAAAAGCAGTAGAAAAGCTCAAAAATCTTGGAGCACAAAATGTACTTGTATCTTTGGGCGGAGAAGGAGCAATATATTTTGGTGAGGAGATTTTGAAAATTACGATTTCAAAAATCAAAATACATAATACTGTGGGTTCAGGTGATTCTTCTGTGGCAGGTTTTGCGAAGGGTCTGGATGACGGTCTGGAATTAAACGAAATACTGAAATTATCCATGGCATGCGGTATGTCAAATGCACAAAGTATGGAAACAGGAAGGGTAATTCCGGAAGACGTGAAGGAATTCATGGAAAATATTACAGTTGAAGTACTAAAAATCTAGTGTAATGTTACATTTGACCGATGAAAAATGAAATATTACGCTAAGTGAAGGCTGTCTCTGATAAAGAGGCAGCTTTTATATTAAAATTATTTTTTAAACAGGAACAATTTTTATTTGACACAAAACGAAGAGAAGTCTATACTATAAAAAGAATACAAAAGTTATGGAAAAACGAAAGGATGATTAGATGAAAAAAGTATTTGCAGAAGAATTTATAGATTTTATTGATAAAAGCCCGAGTACTTACCATGCAGTAAAAAACTGTTCAGATATGCTGGAAAAAAAAGGATTCATAAGACTTGACCCTTCTAAGGAATGGAAGCTGGAGAAAAAGGGAAAGTATTATATAAAGAAAACCAGCTCTACAATCATGGCTTTTACAGTGGGTGAAGAAATCAGCACAGAATGCGGATTTCGAATAGCAGGATCTCATACTGATTCTCCGTGTTTTAGAATAAAACCAAATCCTGAGATGACAGTGGAAAATATAATAAGACTGAATACTGAGGTATATGGAGGACCTATCCTGAGTACATGGTTTGACAGACCTTTGTCCATAGCAGGAAGGGTTATTTTGAAAACAGATAATATTTTCAGACCTGAAACCGTATATATAAATATAGACAGGCCGCTTATGACAATACCAAATCTGGCAATTCATCAAAACAGAAGTGTTAATCAGGGTGTAGAAATAGACAGACAAAATGATGTGCTTCCTGTAATAGGCTTAATAAATGAAGCATTTGAAAAAGAAGATTTTCTTATAAATCTGGTTTCAAAAGAGAGTAATATAGATAAAAAAGATATTCTGGACTTTGATTTATACGTATATGCTTATGAAAAGGGAACTCTGCTCGGAGCGGAAAATGAATTTGTTTCTGCACCAAGAATAGATAATCTGGCATCGGTTTATACAGGTCTTCGTGCTGTTATAGAAAGCAGACATGTTAATAAGGGTATAAATATCTTTGTCGGCTTTGATAATGAAGAGGTGGGAAGCTCCACGAAGCAGGGGGCAGATTCCAATTATCTGATGAATTATATGGAAAGAATATATATAGCGCTGGGAATGAACAGGGGAGATTTTTTAACAGCCGTAAATAACTCTTTTTTAATATCGGCTGACGGAGCACATGCGGCACATCCGGGATTTACAGGTAAAATGGATCCTACAAATAAGCCTTCTCTGAATCAGGGAGTAGTGTTTAAAATAAGTGCCAACCAAAAATATACTTCTGACGGATTTTCGATATCTGTAATAAAGCAGATAATAGAGGGAAAAGATATAAAAACACAGGATTTTGTTAATAATTCAAAAGAGGCGGGAGGCTCTACCATAGGACCGATATCATCGACACATCTGGAAACAGATTCGGTAGATTTGGGGATACCTATGCTCGCAATGCATTCTGTAAGAGAGCTATGCGGCAGAGATGATTTATATTCCTTAAAAGAGCTGATAAAAGTATTTTTTGAAGTATAGCAGAAAAAAGGGAGAAAAAATGAAAAGTTTTAGAAAATTATTGTGTATATATATAATAGTAATATTCACGGGAATTATACACGCAGGAAGCGCAGATGCAGATACTGTACAAATGACTTATGAGAGTCTCCAGTCACAGCAGACAGTTTTGGGAACAGTATGGATGCAGACTTCGGCAGAATACAGAGCCTCTGTATATCAGGTATTTAATTTTGCAAAGAGCAGATTTATTGAAGAAAAAAGTAAGAACTATGAAAAAAAACTTGCAGTTATTGTGGATATTGATGAAACAGTACTGGATAATATCTCTACTCAGGCTGAATATATAAAAGAAGGGAAAAATTTTTCCCCGAAAGCATGGGATGAGTGGAGAAAGGCGGAAAAAGCCGCTGCTATGCCGGGAGCTGTTGATTTTGTGAATTTTATATATGAAAACGGCGGAGAAGTATTTTATATAACGAACAGAAAAGAGGCTGAAAGAAAAAATACACTTGATAATCTTTTGAAAGAAAAATTCAAGGCAGATAATAAACATCTTATAATGAAAACAGGAGAATCCAGCAAGGAATCGAGAAGAAACCAAATAGAGGTGGATTATCATGTCGCAGCTTATCTGGGAGATGATATAAACGATTTTATTGATGCAGGGGCTACAGCAGAAGAGCGGAGAAGGAAAGTAGACGAGCTTTCGAAAGAATTCGGGAAAAAATATTTCATTATTCCGAATCCTGTGTATGGAAGCTTTGAAGCAGCAATAAATTCTGACTATTATAAAACAGACTACAGGGGAAGAACACAGATGAGGGAAAATTCACTGAAAGGGTGGAAAGAATAAAAGAGAAATAATTATAAAAATTATGTATTTGTGATATAATTATTTCATAACTATAAAATAAATAAGGAGTGAGCATATGAAAAAATTATTTATTATTACAATGTTAGTATTCACAATGAACATAACAGTTTTTTCCGCTGAAACGCCAAAGCAGAAAAAAATAAAAGAATTATTTCAGGTAATGGATATTCAGGCAGCAACAAATGAAATGTCGGAAATGATACTAAATGATACAGATAGTATGAAATTATCAAAAAATCAGAAAGCTGCGATGCAGAAAGAGATGCAGTCAATGATGGATTATGTACTGAATAAACAGGCCGAGCTTTATGACAGGCATTTTACAGAGCAGGAAATAGATGATATTCTGAATTTTTATAAAACTCCGGCAGGGAAAAAGATAATAGAGGAGACTCCGAAAATTACAAAGGAATTATTTACCGATCTTATGGAGAATTATTATCCTGATATGATAAAGAGAATGGAAAAAATAAAGTAAGCATAGATTAATATAAAGTAGGTGAAGAAAGGTGTTAGCAAATCATTCAAAAGATAAGTCCATTGTGGATAAGGTATTTACTGTGGTGGCTAAAGCAAAAGAAGCAAAGGAAAAATTCGGGCAGGAGAATGTAATAGATGCCACAATAGGTGTTTTATGCAATGAAGATGCTCAGTTTGTTAATTTTAAGACAGTATCGGAAGTTTATAAAAATCTTCCCGACAATGAAATAGCAGCTTATGCCAGTTCATTTTCCGGAGATCCGAAATATCTGGAGTGTGTAAAAGAAGTAGTTTTGGGAAAAAATTACGGGGAAGAGTTCAAAGATTCCTTTATAGACGCTGTGGCTACTCCCGGAGGAAGCGGTGCTGTAAGCAATACTATCTGGAATTATGTGGATAAAGGAGAGAAAATACTAATACCCGACTGGATGTGGGAGTCGTATAAGATTATGTCAGAAGAATTCGGCGTAAAATATGTGCTTTACAGCCTTTTTGACGAAGACGGGGCATTTAATACTGCTGATTTTAAGCAGAAAGCAGAAAAAATAATAGAAGAACAGGGTAAAGTTCTTGCTATAATAAATGATCCGTGTCATAATCCGACGGGATATTCACTTTCTATGGATGAATGGAAGGAACTGCGTGATTTTTTTATAAAAACAGCTTTAAAAGGGGATATTATTCTTTTGAATGATATAGCTTATATAGATTATGATTTTAGGGGAGAAAAAGGAGCAAGAGAATATATGGAATATTTTAAGGGGCTTCCCGAAAATGTTCTTGTGATTTTTGCTTTTAGTATTTCCAAGGCCTTCACTGAATACGGACTGAGAGTGGGAGCACAGCTTGCACTGTCATCAAGCAAAAAAGTAACAGATGACTTCAAACGGGCAAATGAATTTTCATGCCGCAGCAGATGGTCTAATATATCAAGAGGAGGGATGAGACTTTTTTCTGATATAGTGTCTAATCCTGAGCTTTTTGATAAATTGAAAAAAGAAAGAAATGAATATGTCGGGCTAATGAAAGAAAGAGCTGATATTTTTATAAAAGAGGCGAAAGAAGAGGGGATTCCTATGTGCACATACAGAGGAGGTTTTTTTATAACTGTTCCTCTTGGTGATGATACTGAAAAAATAGGACTTGAGCTTCAAAAAGAAAATGTTTTCACTGTAATACTGGAAAAAGGTCTCAGAATAGCAATATGCAGCGTACCGAAAAGACAGCTGCACGGATTGCCGGCTAAGATAAAAATGGTAATAGACAGGGTAAAATAATATTTATACAGTTATTTAAAAAAAATAGAACTTTTTATGAATAAAATTAGAAAAACAGATATTGCAGCTTTGGATATCTGTTTTTTGCTTTTTTATATGTATATTGCTTATTTTATAAAAAATCAAATTTTATTCTTAAAATGTTGTTTAATATAAATGAGTGTAGTATAATTAAACAAAGCTAAATGAGTAAAATGACTATTTTTAGATATTTGCTGTAAAAATTAATTATAAAAAGGAGGAATAAATGAAAAGAATTAAAGTATTTTTTTTGTTGTTAATAACAACAGGGGCAGTGACTTTCAGCGCTTCGAAATCCGTAATGCTGAAACCGGATTACGATGTGGAAAGAGTGGTGGGAGAGGTGGATTTATGGGATTATACACCTTTTGCACCGGGAAATCTTCTGTATAAATTTGAAAAAGCTCCAAGCATCAGTATATCTGAGGATTATCCCACATTAGACGGAGCAACGGCGGGTTACCCGATATACGGTTCTATAGTACAGGCAGTTTATAAAGGACTTGATGATGATACGATATGGGAATATGTTCAGTGCAATACGACGCCTTATGCTTATGAAAGACTTATAAATAAAGAAGTAGATGCTATATTCGTACTGGAGCCTTCAAAAAAGCAGCTTGAAGCAGCTAAAAAAGCAGGTGTGGAGCTGGAACTTATACCCATAGGAAAAGAAGCATTTATATTTTTTGTAAATAAAGAAAATAAAGTAAGTAATTTAAGTGTAAAGCAAATACAGGAAATATACACAAAAAAAATAACAAACTGGAATAAGGCAGGCGGTAAAACATTAAAAATACAGGCTTTTCAGAGACCTGAAAATTCCGGGAGTCAGACAATCATGGAAAACAGAGTAATGAAGGGAATAAAAATGACTCCTCCGCTAAAAGAAGAATTTTTTATGGGAATGGGCGGGATAATACGCGGTGTGGCAGATTATAGAAATTATGAAGGATCTATAGGATATTCTTTCAGATACTACACAACAGGGATGAATAAAAATGATAATATAAAAATTTTATCAATAGATAATGTGGAGCCCAGCATAGAGAATATCAAATCAGGAAAATATCCGTATACAGTAAACTTTTATCTTGTTACAAGAAAAGATGTGAAAAATAAAAATCTTGATATACTGATAGAATGGATACTAAGTGATGAAGGACAGGAAGTAGTGGGAAAAACGGGCTATGTACCAGTAAAATAAATAAGATATTTTATTAAATAATAAGAAGTGGATATCAGGAGGAATAATGAATAAGAAAACAGCGTTATTTTTATTTTTAGCAGTAATAATAATGATGATACTGAGTGTAATAGGTATTGGAGTATATAAATATGTTTATAATTCAGGTAAATTAAAAAGGGATACTTCTGTAGATCAGGTGGCAGACGGATTTTCCGTACAGCGTTATGTCCCTTTTTCAGGAGAAAACAGCCTGTATATATTTGAAAAAGAACCGGAAATCAGTATAGAAAGTAATTATCCTAAACTAGACGGGGCAACAGCGGCATATCCTGTGTATGGTTCCATAGTACAGGCAGTTTATAAAGGTCTTAATGAGGAAACAGTCAAGGATTATGTGCAATGTAATACTACACCTGTTGCATATGAGAGACTTATAAATAAAGAGGTAGATGCTATATTTGGAGCAGAGCCGTCGAAAAGTCAGCTTGAGATGGCAAAAAAAGCCGGAGTAGAGCTGGAACTCATTCCTTTGGGAAGAGAGGCATTTGTATTTTTAGTTAATAAAGATAATCCTGTATCTAATCTAAGTGTGGAGCAAATACAGGATATATACACTAAAAAAATTAAGAACTGGAAAAAAGCCGGCGGACAGCACGCGAAAATCATGGCTTTTCAACGTCCGGAAAATTCAGGAAGCCAGACAATTATGGAAAATAAAGTGATGAACGGAATACAGATGGCACCGCCTTTGGAGGAGGAATATTACGAGCTTATGGGCGGTATAGTTAACGGAGTAGCCAGTTACAGAAACTATAAGAACTCAATAGGATATTCCTTTAGATATTATGTGACAGGAATGAATAAAAATGACAATATAAAGCTTCTGTCAATAAACGGTGCAGAGCCTTCCAGAGAAAACATCAGAACAGGAAAGTATCCATACACAATCGATTTTTATATCATTACAAGAAAAGATGTGAAAAATAAAAATCTTGATATGCTGATAAAATGGATACTAAGTGATGAAGGACAGGAAATAGTGGAAAAAACGGGCTATGTGCCGATAAAGTAAAATAAGGGAGATTACTTGTTATGAAAATATTGAGTTATAAACCCGGAGAAGAAAAATATGGTTTTATATTATTTTCTGCAAAATTTGGAGACAGATGGGACAGTATAAAAGAAGAAGATCATATATTTATTTATTCATCTGATTTTGAACATATAACAGAATCTGTAAAAAGTATTTACCCGTTTGCAGACCCTGAAACAAAAGAAATACAGGAATTCTTTGATGTCTGTGGTATGAATTGTATTCCTGCTGTTGAATGGAATAAAATATTAATTGATTTATACAAAAAAGAATATAAAGATATTTATCTGCAAAGGTTTATAGAAAACTTTTGCAACTGGATTATGGATAAAAAAAGCAATTCAGATGAAATAATGATATGGGGAACATTGTAAATAATGAGAATAATTTAAATAATAAAAGATGAAATGAGCCGCAAGGTTCATTTTGTTTTCAAAGAATGTGAAAAGTACTACTAAAATACAGTCTTTTGAAATTAAATATTTGGTAAATTTTAAAAATTAATATTAAAAATTAAAAATATAATTTTTAAAATAATAGTTCTTATTTCTAAAAAAATATATCCTTAAAGACATTATAAGGAAATTTTTTTCATTATTATTTCATAAATAAATTATTAATCAAAATAAAAAATGTTTGACAATTTAAGAGTCTTTTGATAGAATGAATTGAACATTATTACAATAATTTAAATGATAGTAAAAATGTTTCTTTAATTGAATTCAGAATGTTTCATATTAAGAATCAAAAAGTTTTTTGAATAAAACAAACAGAATTGAGTATTCGTTTTATATTTTTTTATAAAATTAAGATGCTAAATATGGAAAAATCTGAATGTAAAAAAGTAATGGGTTGGTTTTGCTTTATATTCGTAATTTCTGCGAATGTCTAGTTTGCTTAAAAATAGGTAGTTTATGATAAAATTAACATACAGTCTCGCTTCGATAGTTGTCAGACCTTTTCTGTTCTTATCATATATTTGACAATTCGTGTGGAAATAAATCTATAATGGGTATAAAAGTAATTTAATAAGCAAAATTATTATGAAGAATTATTCTAAAGAAACCTGAGAGAGGAGTAATGTATGAGAATAGTATTTTTTACGTTTCTTATAGTATTCGGTGCAGTATCGGCGGCAGAAAGCAAAAATGTGAAAACTGACGTCGCTTTAGAAATGGAAAGAGCCGATAAAATCGAAAGTTATAAGGCAAAAAAAGATCTTGCATGGCATAAAACAGAATATAACAAGGTCTTAAAGTATCTGAAAAAGAATAAAAAATAAGGAGGAATAATATGAAAAAGATTATGATCTTAGTTGCTCTAATATCTTTTTTCAGTTTTTCTGATGATATAAAAATTGATAGAGCAGTAAAAGAAAGTATTACAAAGGATTTTGACCAGGACGGGAAATATTCCGCTTATGAAAAAGCGTTGAGAAAGGCACAGGAATCAATATATGTGACTCTTCCCGAACACAGAGGCTACTGGTACAGCACTCTTGATAAAATAAAAGCTGAGGAAGAGGAATTATTACCAGATGAAACAGCAAGAATGAGAAGAAGATAACATGGAGGAGAAAATTATGAAAAAAATGATTTTGATTATATCTTTAGGTGCTCTCTGGGGAATGGTGCTAAATGCTGCTCCTACGTATGAGTACAGAAGGGAACTGAGAGAAGGTGCAAGAGGAAAGTGGATTAATCTCAGACAGCACTTAAACAGCGGACAGAGACTGGAAAGAGAAATAACAAAAGTAGATAGACAAATAGACAGAAAAGTGAAGGAAATACAGGAAATAGAAGATTTATTATTCAGAGTAGAGCAGTATAAAGTGGAAAACAATATAAGGTAGTTCAGGAGGAGAATTATGAGAAAAGGAAAGAAACTATTAGTATTATTTCTGGCATTGAATGCGGTGATGGCAGCTTACGCCAAAGGAGAGAAAGCTCCTGTATCATCACGTTATGACAGAATGTATAATAATATTGTAAGAAACATAGAACAGGGAAAATCAAACGAAAAAAATTACCAACTAATAGAACGAATACTCAAACAAAGAAATAAAGAATTAAAAGATTTACATATACAGGGCGATTACATAGTAAAACCCGAATATCTTGAATGGCAGGTATTTTTTACGGGATACTATGATGAGCACGGAAAAGGCGTGGATAACAGTGAAGAAAACGCAAAATATCATTCACAGGTAACAGGATATTATGATGAAGAAGGCAATTATGTAACAACAAGCAGTGTAAAAGGCGGAATTGCAGGAAAAGGATATCAGGCTTTACAAAAACCAAAGGATATAAATCTGGGAGTAAGCATTCCTTTGAAGGGACTCACAAGAGAGCCGGTTAATCTGGCATTGTCAGAGGTTCCGGAACTGAGCTTTAATCCGACATTCGCAGCTCCAAGTGATCCTACTAAAGTAATTACGGCAAATGTAAATGTAGATACATTTTCCATTAATATTCCTGACATAACTATTCCTGCAGTACCGGTAATCAGTACTTTTACTGTGTCTGTACCATCTACGGGAAACGGAGATGACAGTTTTAATAATCTGGGAAGTTCAAGTTCAGGCGACAGTACTTCATTTGTAGGGAATTATAATTTTTCCAAGGGTGAACTATCCGGGGTATGGGATACTCAGAATCTGACTTCATATTCCTTTGATAATCTTACAGGAACTTCAAACTGGGCTTCTGGGACTAATTCCATGACAGATGCAACCAGCTCGGGAACTATTACAGTTACCGGATCCGCCAGACCTGCATTATATGAGATAACAGGTGCAGATCGTGCAATATTCGGACAGAATTTTACCATATCAATGACAAGTAATGTGAGTGATACTTATACAGGAGTTCTTCCTCATCTTATTCAGTATGATCCGCATGGTGCAAGAACAACTTATCATAATTATAAGTATGATTATTATGGAAGAGAACTTACGGCATGGGGAACTTATGATAAATACGGTGAATTGCTCAATCAGGGAACAATTAAAGGAAACGGAAATTCCTTACTCATGATTTCACTTCAGCTTCACAGCGGAAGTTTCAGCCCTACTGTAAGAAATGAAGGAAGTATATTAGGATTGTATGATGCAGGTTATACAGACGGAGGAAGAAGACACGTAGCTTTTTCATTTACGGTAAATGGTTCGGCAGCAGACAGAAGACTGGAATTTTATAACGCTGATACCGGATTGATAGAATTACAGGCTAAAGAAAGTATCGCATTTAATTATGCTAATACAAGTTCATCAAGACTTTCGATATATAATGAAGGTGATGTAGTACTCTATGGTAGAAACAGTGTAGGAATAAAAACAGCAGGTGCTACAGCAGGAACTCTTGCAAATTCGAAGCTCGTACTGAAAACTCCGATAAGAATAAACGGAGATTCCAGTATAGGTGTAGAGCTTGCTCAGGTAATGGACAGCGGATACGGGAACCTCACAGCCGGACAGTATGATCCTCAGTCAGCTGAAATAAGAGTGACTATAGGGGATGAAAAAAATAAGTATGCCGGAAATGCAGCGGGAAATGATGAAAATTTTGTAGAGGGAGCAATAGGGTTATATGTAAATCATGCTTCATTAAATTATAGAATAAAAGAATATGAATTACAATTCGGAGATTATGCTAAAAACAGTTCACTGGCTTATATAAGTAAAGGATCATTGACTCTTGACAATGAAAAATATTCGGTAATTAACATAGATAAAGGTGTAGATAACACAGGAATAATAGTAGATGGAACAAGCTCGGCTTTAAATCTGTATCCTCATATGACAGTAGGAAGTACAGCAGTACCTGTAGACGGAACTATCGCACTGATAGCTAAATCAGGCGGAAAAATAAATCTTTTGGGATCAAACAATATAGAAACAAACGGAAAAGAATCTCATGCTGTTGTTCTGACAGATACAGGAACAACGCTGACAGGAACTTCTGGAGGAGACCACAGTTTCAAAACAGCGGGAGAAGGCAGTGCAACGCTTTATGTAAAAGGCGGTTCAGTTTTGAATCTTGGAACAAGCAATAATGTAGATGTTTATGCTTTGGGAAATAAATCAATAGGTGTTTATAATGACAACGGAACGATCACGCTGGGAACAACAGGCGGAACATATGAAGTAGGAACAAACGGAGTACTTCTGTATAATTCAGGAGGAGGAACAATAAATACACCTGGAACAAGCTTTACTGTCGGTGACGGTTCAATATTTTCGATAGCTAAAGATTCAGGGACAAAAACTAATTTTACATCAGGAAGTACTTTAAATCTGCTGTCAGGATCAACAGGATTCATAGTAGACGGTTCAATGGGAATTCCGAGTTATTTTAGTACATACTATTCAGGTTTAAACACTAATATGGATGTGATACTTTCACAGGATGCCACATTAATGGCACTGCAAAATGCAAATTCGACTTTGTCATCACTAAGCTTCGGATCAATAGGTTCTATGTTTAAGAGCATTACTCTGAATGGAGGAAATATAGCATCCCTTTTAGAAGGAACATTAACTGTAGACCAAAATGTAAATCTGAATGACTCTACAGATGCATACAATACAATTGAAAAATCTTTGATAGGTATTACAAACAATGCTGTAATTTCTGGAAGTCTGGCTAATCAGGTAGCTATAGCAGATAATTTTTCCTCTGTAAATTCTGTAACATACAATAACATGATAAATAACGGAACAGTAAGTCTGACAGGTGACGGTTCGGTTGCAATATATGCCAATAACGGAAACATAACTAATAGTAGTGCTGTTTCAGCTACAGGGAAAGAGAGTTTTGGTATATATGGCGAAAATGGAACTGTATCAACAAATACAGGAACTATAACTATCGGTGATCAGGGAGTAGGTATTTACGGAGTAAGTTATCAGGATCCGTCAAATCCGGGAGCTAACGGAGGCGGATTAATAAATATTACGAATTCCGGAAGTATCACAGGAACAGGCGGTTCAGGGACAATAGGAATATATTCCAATACAAACAGAACCGGCGGAACAAAAGGAGATGCCGTAGTAACACTAAGCGGAGGAACAATAAATCTTGGTAATGTAACAGAAGCAATAGGTGTTTATGTAAATAAAGGAACAGTAAATGATACAGGTTCTACAATAACTGTGGGTAAAAATGGAATAGGAATATACGCAAAAGACAGTGATCTGAATCTAAGCGGAACAAATATAAATCTTTATGGAGATAATGCGCTGGGGATGTATCTTGAAGGAGATACAAATCTGTTAACAGGAACAGGAAATATAGATATAAACGGACAAAATGTAACATTATTTTATATGAATACAATCCCGGGAGCAACAATAAATAATAATTTTACTGTAAGCTCATCAGCAGGTTCTACATATACATTAGGAAGCATGAAAGGCGGTTCACTGGAATATACAGGTAATGCAGGACTTGCATCTGACGGAACACTTGTGGTAGGGGAAAATTCTGCAGTGTATCTGAACGGTTCTGTAATAACAGCAGCACCAGGTGCAGTGAATGTAGCAGCTATCGCACTGGATAAGCAATATTCGGGAACAGTTCCGGCAGGAATGACAGCAGGAACAGATGGTGAAAACAACGGAACTATAATATTAGGAGACAGCTCAGCAGGTATATACGGGAAAAACGGATCAAGGATAAGTAACAAAGGTTCTATAACTGTAGGAACAGGCTCGGCAGGACTTATGACTTCGGGAAGCGGATCTTTCGTGTTAAACAGCGGTTCTATAACTGTAGGTTCGAGTTCGCACGGAATATATCTGAAAGATGGAGCAGGTATTGATAATATGGGTTCTGGAATTATCAGCGGAACAGGAGCAGGCTCAATAGGATTATTTTCGAATAATAATACGGGTACTGTAAATAACAGCGGAATTATAGATCTTACCGGAGATAAATCTATAGGTATTTATACTATAGGGACAAGCAGTCAGGCTATAAATAATACAGGTACGGTAAAAGTAGGAGATTCGTCAAATATTTCCGATCCTAGTATAGCTGTATACAGTAATACTGCTGGAAATACAGTAACGAATTCGGGAACAGTAACAGCAGGAACAGGTTCAATAGGTATTTACAGCAATAGCGGAACAGTTATTAATAATAATACGTCAAATATAGGAAATTCAGGAATAGGTATATATTCTACAAACGGAATCGTAAATCTAAATGCAGGATCAGTAATGAACATGGGAACTGACGGGGCAGTAGCAGTATACGGAGTATCTTCGGCAGTAAATAATTCAGCTGATTTGAATACAGGAAATGGAAACTACGGATTTATATTAAAAGGCGGTTCGTTGGTAAATAATGCCGGAACTAACAATACAGTAGGAACTGACTCAGTATATATGTACAGTACAGAAGGTGCAGTAATTACTAATAATGGTAATGTAACAATGACAGGTTCTGACAATGTCGGATTCTATATGGCACAGGATCCTGCAAGCGGAGCGGGAGGAGCTGTTATGACAAATAACGGTACCATCTCCGGAATAGCAGGAAATAATAATGTAGGTATTTATAATTACGGCGGAACAGTAGACAACTACGGTACAGTATCTGTAGGTAATTCAGATATTCTGTTTGTTTCGGGAACAACAGATGTAGATGTGGAGAATAGTAAATATTCAGTAGGAATATATGGAGAAAATGCAGCAATTGTAAACCATGCAGGAGCTAATGTGTCAGCAGGCTACGGTGGATACGGAATAGTGGCTAAAGGCGGAACAGCAAATAACTTTGGTACTGTGACAACAAATGGTGATTATTCTACTGGTATGTATACAGAAGGCGGAGTAATTACAAATGAATCAACAGGAATTATAAATGTAACAGGCAATAATGCAATAGGAATGGCAGGAAAAGGTGAAGGCTCTGAAATAATAAACCATGGTACTATAAATATAACAGGTAACGGAGCTATAGGAATGTACGGAAACCTTGGAACAATAATTACTAACACAGGTACTATAAATATAACAGGTGACGGACAGTTATTTGTATCATCAGACCCTACAAATTCACTGCATAATGTAAATTCAGGAACAGCCGGTGTAAACGGCATATTCGATAATACAATACAGTCAGTGGGAAGTACACATACACTACCGTCATTGATAAATGCGGGAATAATAAAAACTAACGGAGTACTGGCACTAGATGGAATACAGGTAATGATAAAGCCGGATCCTACATCAGTACAGCCTTCTGGAAATCCTGACTATGACTTTGCATTATCGGGAACATCAATAATAGCAGATGAAATATCAACATCTAAGCCTATTGTAATACTTCCGGGATTCTCAGACGGTACAATTGCCAATGTTTATAAACTGGAAGGTGTGATTCAGGCAACATCAGGAAAGTATGATTTTATAAGCGGATCATTATTATGGGAGGCAACACCTCAGGCTACAGGAAATGGTTCAGATGTATATATGTCAAGAAAGGCATTTACAGAATTTACAGACGGATTATGGTTTGAAGATTTCGGGACTTCATTGGAAAATAATTATCTGAGTGCTTCCGGTGACGGAGTGGAAATATATAATAAAACTGCATATATTCCAAATGAAGAGAATTTCAGACATATAATGGCAAGTCTTGCAGGAAATGTATATGCTAATATTAATCAAAGAGAAAATGATATAGCAGGAGCATTTGAAAATTCGCTGCACTTATTGCAGGATTCGACAAATAATACAAAAGAAAATGTAAAAATAAGTATTATAGGCGGAAAAGGGAAGAATAAAGAAGAAACAGACGGAGTAACAGGTTATAACTATACTGCAACAGGAGTACTTGCCCTGCGTGAGGTAGAAAGAACATACAGACATACATTCGGATATTCGCTTGGGTATTTGCATTCAGGATTTGAATTCAACGACGGAAACAGCAGTGAGGAATGGGTAGATACAGTACAGCTTGGTGTACATAATAAGTATAAAGTTAATGACTGGGAAATGAGAAATGATCTTACAGGAAGAGTAAGCATGCATAATGTGGACAGAAATATAGACTGGCCTTCTCCGCATGGAAGATCGGAAATGAACGGAACATATGAAACTTATAGTGTAACAAGTGACAATATTATTGGTAAAGAATTTAAAATAAGCAAAGATGCCAGCATAATGCCATATGGAGCATTCAAGGCAATGTATGTTACAAGACCGACATTTAGTGAGAGCGGATTAGAAAGACTTGAAGTGGAAGGAAATGACGCTTGGAGTGCAAAGCCAAGAGCAGGAGTGGAACTAAAAGGAGCACTGCCGCTTGGAAAAAATACCGGGGTAAAACTAAAAGGTACATTGGATGTAGCATATGAATATGAACTTGCAGATTTAAATGAAAGAGAAAGAGCAAAATTAATAGCGGTGGAAAATGATTATCATAATTTATCAAAACCGCAGGACGAAAAAGGAACAATTAGAACAAAGGCGGCAATAGGGGTAGAAGTAGAAGATAAATATGGAATATTTATTACAGGGGAATATTTTACAGGTGATAATAAAGAAAATGATTACAGAGCAGGTGTAACATTGAAGGCAGTATTTTAGGATATGTCAAAAAGTCTGAGTTTAACAGATAATATCAGAACTGAAAAATTTCGGTAATAAAATTTATAAGGTATGTAAAAAAATGGTGTCGTATCAGCTTAATCACCGATACGGCACCATTATTTTTTATGTTTTGGATTTGAGCTTATCATAAATTCTAGCAAGCTCTATAGTACGTTTTTTGGTTTCTTCCAAAAAGATACTGCTTTTGTTGACTAAATCTATAGTACCGCCGCTGTTTTCCCCGGCTATCTTTTTATCTCTTTCTTTGATCCAGCTGCGTTGTGCGTTTCTGAGTGAATTTTGACCGTCCTTTGAAAGACTGGACATAAGAAGCTTATATATTTTATTTAGTTCAGTATCCCATTCATTTGAAGCATACGAAACGGCATTAATCATTTCTGCTGTTGTCTGTGCTGAATCAAGCATTGAACCAGATTTTTGTTCTACCGTCTTCATTCTGCCGAGCAGATCGTTTTCATAGTTTGCAAATGAAGATACTGCAAGCGTAAATACTAAAAATAAAATAAACTTTTTCATGAAATCCTCCTTAATGAATTAAATGATACATTATATTATATAATTATAAATTGTGTCAATATAATATCAGACAGGATCTGCAGGATAATTTCAGCAAATATTATAGATAGTTGATTTTTTGATATTACTGGAAAAGAAAGGGTTTTTAGATAACTTATTATTAAAAAAAATTATAATACAAAAAATAATAAATTTTGAAATATTTTAGTGAATATAAAAATATAGTATAAAATTTTGCACTCATAAAAAGAAATAAAAATTCTAAAAGCTAATATTTTTCTATATTTTGTACAGTGGTAATTTTTCGTCATAAATGTGAGAAAGGAAGTTTATATTGAATGCTGCGAAAATTGTGGTATTTTATATTAGGGTGATAAACATGTTAAATCACAGAGAACAGGAATTGTTGGATTTTTTTGTTAAGAACGGAAAATTCACTTATGAAGAAATATGCAATAAGTACAGTATTTCTGAGAGAGCAGCCAGATATAACATTGATAATATAAATTATTTTCTGGAGGTACTGCATATAAGTCCCGTAAAGAAATCAGGGAAAGATCTGTATTTTGACAATACACAGGATATATCAAATATTTATACAATATTAAATGATATTGAAGTTTTTTCACAGGAAGAGCGTCTGGAAATATTGAAGTTTATATTATGCTTTGATAAAACCGGACTGAATCTTACCAAAAGCTCTGAAAAGCTGAGAGTGTCAAGAACAACAATAAAGAAAGATATGAAAATTTTAAAAAAGGAGATGATACAGGAAGGTTTTGACGTAACCTATAAAAATAATGAAGGATACAGACTGGAAGGAGAGCCCTATAAGCTTGAACTTTATAAAATAGGTCTTTTAAAAGAAATTCTTATTTTGGTAAACACAAAAGATAAAGAGAGCTCATATAAAAAAACTATGTCAGAATTATGCGACAGCCTTTTTAACATAAAAGGCAAAGAAAGCATAAAAGAATTTATACTGAATATTCATAAGAATCTGAGTCTGAATATCAGTGATGAAATATTTTATGTTATATACGCATATCTGATAATACTGATAGATAATCATAAAAATATACAGTCACTGTATACAAGGAGCAGTAATAAGAGTTTTCTTCTGGGAACAAAAGAATTTCTGGTAATAGAAAAGGAAATAAAAAAAATAAAGGAACTGAAAAATGCCGAAATTCCCAAAGAAAGAATTCTGGAGCTTGCAGATTTTATCTTAGGAATTACTACAAATGAGTATAGCAGCAATAATCTGGAAAACTGGATTCATGAAGAAGTTTTTATCAAAAAAATGGTAAATGAATTTAATAAATATATAGAGCTGGATATTACAAGTGATGAAATATTAATAGACTGTCTTATATATCATATGAAACCGGTAATATACAGAATAAGGAACAATATAAGAGTAACAAATCCTGTTTTTAAGGAATTGATAATAAGCAAGGATCCTATTCTGGAAATAGTAAGAATAATTACCAGAGACATTGAAAAAATGTTTGGAATAGAATTTCCGGAAGAGGAGCTGGCTCTGCTGGCTTTTCATTTCAAAGCATCAATAGACAGGAATACACACCAGAATCTGAAAAGAATACTTCTGGTATGCGGTTTGGGTTATGGAAGCTCAAGGCTTCTCGAACAGAGTATAAAAGAAAATTATAATGTGGATATAGTAGACGTGCTCCCTTATTACCTCTTGAAAGATGCACTGAAAAACTACAAAAATATAGATCTGATTCTTACTACGCTTGATATAACCGAGAAGTATAAAATTCCCGTGGTAAAGATAAATCCGCTGTTAAAGCAGGAAGATTATCTTGAAATGGCAAAATATAACATACCAAAAAATGACAATAAAATTTTTCTGTCCAAAATTCTGAAAATAATAAAGAAAAATACAAAGATCGTCAATGAGGAAATTCTGATTAATGAGATAAAGCAAGAATTTAAAAACAGAATAATTGATGATGTAGACTATAAAACCACACATATAAAAGAATTTATAAATGAAAAAAGTGTAGTGGTGCTGGACGAAGTAGAAAGCTGGGAAGAGGCAATAAAAATATCGGGAAGCCTTCTGGTAGATAACATGTATGTGAAAACAGAATATATAGACGAGATGATAAATCTGGTAAAAAAGTATGGTTCATATATTGTTATTGATGACGGAATAGCTCTTCCGCATGCAGGAATAAGCCGTAATGTTTTGAAGCTGGGTGTGGGAGTACTTGTGGTAAAGAAACCTGTTTTATTTTCTGATAAGAAGTCTGCAAATATTTTTATATCATTTGCAAGCAATGAAAATAAATCACATCTTACTATTCTGAATGATTTATTTGATCTGATAACCAAATATGACTTAAAAGGAGAATTATTACAGGCAAAAGATAAACATGAAGTAATAGATTATTTTATAAAAACAAAAGTTTAGGGGGCATCATTATGCTAAAAGAATTTTTAAACGGAAATATAAATCTGATAAAAGGCACTTCGGACTGGGAGGAATCAGTAAAAACAGCTGCTAATCCGCTGCTGGAGAAGGGATTTATATCAGAAAATTATGTAAATGCAATGATAAATGACATAAAGAGACTGGGATTTTATATAGTGCTCAGGGAAGGGGTGGCAATGCCGCATTCAAGACCTGAAAACGGAGTATCAAAAACTGCAATGTCGCTTTTAAAGCTGAAAGAGCCCGTGAAATACGGAGAAAATGAAGTAAAGTTGATTTTTATACTCGCGGCGGAGGACAGTGAGAAGCATATAGAAGCTCTTACAGGTTTTTCCGAGCTTCTTCAGAATGATGAAGAGGTAGAGGCTTTAATGAAAGCGGAAACTACAGAGGAAGTAATAGGAATAATAAATAAATATTAATACCTTATCTCATTTATATTTTAAAGAATAAAAATATAACCGGGATATTAGTGTTTTGATACTGACAGCATCATTGATTACTTTAGATAAAAATTTATAAAAACACTGGTATTTCAGTATTTTTGCAGAATCCGCATTCAGAAAATAACGGACTGTAAAAATATCTGTGCTTCAAATTGATCGTTGTGATCAAAAAAATTAATTATAATTAAAATATTAGGAGGAGAAATTCATGAAAATTATGGCAGTGTGCGGTTCAGGACTTGGAAGCAGTTTCCTTGTGGAAATGAACATAAAAAAAGTAATACAAAAGATAGGGGTAGATGCGGAAGTGGAGCATTCAGATTTATCAAGTGCTACACCTGATGCAGCGGATTTATTCGTTATGGGAAAAGATATTGCGGCTAGTGCAAGTGTTCCTGAAGATAAACTGGTAGTATTGGATAATATTATCGATATGAATGAACTGGAAGAAAAATTGAGCAAATATTTTGGAAAATAATATTAGGAGGTTTAATGATGAATGGATTATTAATGTTCGTATTTGACATACTGAAAGTACCATCGGTTTTAGTAGGATTAATGGCATTAATAGGGCTGGTGGCACAAAAAAAACCAGCTACTGATGTGGTAAAAGGAACAATAAAAACAATATTGGGATTTCTGGTTCTGAGCGGAGGAGCAGGAGTACTGGTAGGATCTTTAGATCCGTTGGGACAAATGTTCGAGCAGGCCTTTCATATACAGGGTATAATCCCGAATAATGAGGCAATCGTGTCCATAGCACTTGGGGAATATGGGGCAATGACAGCATATATCATGGCATTTGGAATGATATTTAATATATTTATAGCAAGATTTACAAGACTGAAGTATATCTTCCTTACAGGACATCACACATTATACATGGCATGTATGATAGCAATAATTCTTCGTGTGGCAGATTTTGACGGTGTTCAGTTAGTATTGGTAGGATCAATAATTTTAGGTCTTATAATGGCATTATTCCCGGCAATGGCACAAAGACATATGAGAAGAATTACTGGTAATGACGATATAGCTTTCGGGCATTTCGGAACACTTGGTTATGTTCTTTCGGGATTCGTAGGTGAAGCAGTAGGAAAAGGTTCAAAATCAACAGAAGATATGAATCTTCCAAAAAATCTTAGTTTTTTAAGAGACAGTTCTATTTCTATATCACTTACTATGATGGTTATTTATCTGATATTAGCAGTATTATCAGGAAGAGAATTCGTGGAAACTAATTTAAGCGGCGGAGATAACTATCTTGTATACTCTATTATTCAGGCAATTACATTCGCAGCAGGAGTATTTATCATACTATCAGGAGTTAGATTAATTCTTGGAGAAATAATACCTGCATTTAAAGGATTCTCTGAAAAAATGGTACCGTCTGCAAAACCTGCATTAGACTGTCCGGTAGTATTCCCATATGCACCAAATGCAGTTCTTGTAGGATTCTTATTCAGCTTTTTGGGAGGAATAGTAGGACTTCTGGTACTTGGTCAGTTAAACATGGTATTAATACTTCCGGGTGTAATTCCGCATTTCTTCTGTGGAGCAACAGCAGGTGTATTTGGTAATGCCACAGGAGGAAGAAGAGGATCAATGCTTGGAGCATTTGCAAACGGTCTGCTTATTACATTCCTGCCTGTAATGCTTCTGCCTGTTTTAGGATCTCTCGGATTTGCTAATACTACATTCTCAGATGCGGATTTCGGACTGGTAGGAATAATTTTAGGAAATATGGCAAGATATATGGATAAAAATGTAATAACAATAATAGCTGTAGCAATATTAGCAATCCTTGTAGCTCTGAACTATATGATGCCTAAGAAAAAAATGCCTGAAGCAGATGCAGCGAAATAAACAAAATACAGGAGGATTAAATGGAAAATTATAATGAAATAAAAAAACTGGCAAAGGATATAAGAATCTCTATGTTAAAAATGCTTTTGAATCTCGGATTCGGGCATTTTGGAGGAAGTCTTTCAGTGGTTGAAACTCTTGCAGTATTATATGGTGCTGTAATGAAAATAGACCCTAAAAATCCAGACTGGGAAGGAAGAGACTATATGGTGCTGTCAAAAGGACATGCAGGTCCGGCTTTATACGCTGCTCTTGCCATAAAAGGATACTTTCCCAAAGAAGAATTAATGACTCTGAATGTGAACGGAACTCATCTGCCCAGCCATCCGGACAGACTTTTGACTAAAGGAGTAGACGCCACTACAGGATCATTGGGTCAGGGAATATCATTAGCAACAGGAATAGCAATGGCAGAAAAGCTCTCAGGTAAGGATAACCGTGTATTTACTATCCTTGGGGATGGAGAATTAAATGAAGGGCAGTGCTGGGAAGCGTTTCAGTTTATAGCACACCATAATTTGAATAATCTTACTGTATTTGTGGATTATAACAAGCTCCAGCTTGACGGAACTTTGGAAGAAATTATAAAGCCGTTTTCTTTAACAGAGAAATTCAAGGCCTTTGGATTTGATAGTGTAGAAGTAAAAGGTGATGATATAGAAGGAATTTATAACCTTTTAAAAAATCCAAGAGGAGAAAATGAAAGACCGCTTGCAGTAATTCTTGATACAAAAAAAGGTCAGGGTGTAAAATATATAGAAAATTTAAAAAATTCACATCATTTGAGACTTACAGATGAAGTAAAAGCGGAAATAGAAAAGGCTGTTGCCGAATTGGAAGGGGAGGTAGAATAATGTATAAAATATGCAGTGAAAGAAAAAAAGATGATATGGAAATGAGAAAGATATATTCTACCACTCTTCTGGAGCTCATGAAAAAGGATGAAAGAATAGTTGCCCTTGAAGCAGATCTGATGGGGTCAATGAGTACAGACATTATACAGAAAGAGCTTCCCGGAAGAATAATAAACGGCGGTATTATGGAAGCTCATATAGCAGGTATGGCAGGCGGAATGTCAATTGCGGGAAAAGTGCCTTTTTTCCATACATTTACGGCATTTGCCAGCAGAAGATGCTTTGACCAGCTGTTTATGTCAATATCATATCAAAAAAACAATGTAAAAATAATAGCTTCGGATGCCGGAATAACAGCAGTACATAATGGCGGAACACATATGTCTTTTGAAGATATGGGAATCGTCAGAGGACTTGCCGGGGCAGTTGTTCTTGAGGTAACTGACGGTGTAATGTTCAAAAATATAATAGAACAGGTAGCCCGGACAGAAGGTTTTCACTGGATCAGAACAATGAGAAAAAATGCGGAAAAGATATATGAAGATGGTTCAGTATTTGAAATAGGAAAAGGAAATGTAGTAAAAGACGGAAGCGACATAACACTTATAGCAAATGGTATTATGGTATCAGAAGCTCTTAAAGCAGCAGACATGCTTAAAGAAAAAGGATATAATGCGGCTGTAATTGATATGTTTACATTAAAGCCTATAGATAAAGATCTTATTATAAAATATGCAGAAAAAACAGGAAAGATAGTAACATGTGAAAATCACAGCATACATAACGGACTTGGATCAGCAGTAGCTGAAGTTCTTGCTGAAAATTATCCTGCTAAAATGAGAAGAGTGGGAGTAAAGGAAAGATACGGACAAGTGGGAACATTAGATTATCTGATGAAGGAGTATGAACTGACAGCAGAAGATATCTGTAAAAATGCACTTGAATTACTGTAAAAACTAATAAAAAGAGCGAGCAGAAAAATTAATTCTGCTTGCCTTTTTGTGTAAATTATTAGTAAAAGAATTGTATATGAATTAGTATGTTCAATTTAAAATAAAGAGTGTTTTTTGATCTGTCTTGCATTTATATTAGAGATATCTTATATTTGTTAATAAATAAATAAGAATTATTTTCTTTCATTATTACTATAAAATGTGCTATAATAATTTCATAAATAGGGAAAGTTTATCACAATCATATTACTTATCGGTTATTTATTTGACAATTTTCAACGCTTTTCACATATTTCAATTTAATTCATTTTAGATGGAAAATCATAAAAAAATAATATCAGTTACCAATACTTTAACTTTTTGGATTCCAATTATATGAATAAAGACGAGTGTAAGTATTTTAGCATAAAATAAGATTTTAGAATCTGTTTTATATAATAATATGTCAACAAATACTTGTGAATAATAAAAATAACTCGGAATTTACTATTTTAAATGTTAATTTTTATTAGAAAATTTAGGGATAAAATTTTTTAAATATCTAAATTAATTAATTAATTAATAAAGCGGAGACTGTGGGAAAGTTTTAAACTATGTGAAGTCAAAAATGAAACAGAAATATATCAGAAAGCGGAATAAAATTTTGAAATCAAAGGAAGAAATAAAACAAAGATTCTGTCAAAATTAAAAAAAGCTGTTCTAAATAAACAGCTCTTCCATATTGTGATCAAAAGTTTTTTATAAATTCATATAATAATCTGGTACCGGCTCCTGTTCCGCCTGCACTGCCGAATTTAGACTTACTTTCAATAAAAGCAGGGCCTGCAATGTCAAGGTGCAGCCACGGAAGTTTCTCTACGAATTCCTCTATAAACTGACCGGCTATAATAGCACCGCCCCATCTTGTTCCTACATTTTTAAGATCTGCATTGGGTGATTTTAAACTTTCTTTATAGGTACTATGATTAGGAAGTTCCCAAATGAGCTCACCTGAAATTTCAGAGGCCTTTTTCAAGACTTTCAGCATATTATCGTCGTTGGTAACAACACCAGTAATATCAGTACCGAGTGCAACCATACATGCACCCGTTAAAGTTGCGATATCCAGTATATGTGTTACTTTTTCATGACGGATCGCATAAGTAACAGCATCAATAATAGTAAGACGTCCTTCAGCATCAGTATTGTGTATTTCTACAGTCTTGCCATTCATTGATTTAATTATATCGCCAAGTTTATATGAAGAACCGTTAATCATATTTTCACAGGCGGGTATGACACCGATAATGTTTTTCTTTATCTTCATTTTTGAAGCGGTACAAACAGCAGAAATAACAGCTGCAGCACCAGCCATATCGGATTTCATTTCGATCATGCTGTCAGAAGGTTTTAACGACAGGCCGCCGCTGTCAAATGTAACGCCTTTACCAATCAGCCCGATTTTATTTTTATCTTTTTTGTTGCCGTGGTAGCGAAGAATAATAAGCTTTGGTTCTTTGTCAGATCCTTCGCCTACTTTTAAAAAGCATTCCATTTTCAGCTTTTTAATATCTTTCTTATTTAATACTTCGACTTCAAAACCGTATTTTTCTCCGAGTGATAAAGCTGATTCGGCTAAAGTTTCAGGATAAAGTACATTAGAAGGCTCATTAACTAAATCTCTAGCGGTATTAACAGAATTTGCAAGTTCTATGGTTTCAGTGAGGTCAATATCTTTATTGGTTAAGATAAATAAATGATGTTTATGTTTTTTAGATTTTTCTATATATTTTATAAATTTATAGTATCTTAATATGAAAATTTCTGTTATAATATATTCATCAAAAAATAAATCAGAATTAATAAAAAGTATATTTTTTGATTTTTCGGAAATTTTACCAAATACATTGAATAATGTATCGCGAATCTGAAGTTTATCTGGAAGGTCGATGTTAACCAAAACAATCTGTTTTAGCTTATTATCTGCTTCCAAATCGAAAGAAAGAAATTTATCATCAGAATAAGAAAAAGAATAAAGTTCAATATATTTATTAATTTTCTTGTCCAGTTCCTTATTATGGGAATTAATCTTACGGTTTTTACTGACCGGAAGTATCAGAGTATCAAAATTATCTTTAAAATTGTTAATTACACTTATATTCATATTTACAAACCTTCTTTCTAAAAATATACATAAATTTTATGATATATAACCAGTGTTTTGTCCAGTTTTAATTCAAAATGACAAAAATATACTAATGTCGAAACACTTATACCTCATTCGATATTTCACATATCAAAACATGAATAAGAAAAGGTATTAATATTCATATTCCATTATAGTAATATTATCAGTTATTAAATCAGCAATTTTTGTTACTTTTTTACGTCCAATTTCATCATATTCATATTCATAGGTTAATTCTACTGTTGTTCTTTCATTTTCAACTTTTTTATAATAAATGGGATCACCATTATTATTATGTTCAAATTCCTGGTAATTTTTAATATTTCCATTTTTATCTTTTATGATTAATTTTTTTGGTTTATCGCTTAAATACTCTGACATAAAATTCCTCCTTTTAATATTAGCGGAAAGACCTGATTTTATTGGTCTAAAAAGATATTGTTCAAAAAATTTAGAATGAGTTCTACTAAAAAATTAAAATATGCTTGACAAAAGTGCTAAAAACTTAGTAAAATGTCTTGATTATATTAGTAATAATTGATGTGAAAAACTAAATTTTTAATTTATTATAACATATTGTCTAATAAAATCAAGAGCTCTTAATTATTATATTCAAATAAATATAATTAAGGAAAAATAAAATGGAGAGGTGGTGTCCGAGTTAAGACAGGTTACGTGATTTAAGGGAGGTAAAACACACATGCATAGTAATATCAATATGGAAAATCAAAAATCCAAAATCAAGGAGAATATGAGTAATATTACTAACAAAGTTGTTATTATGAGTGGCAAAGGTGGAGTTGGGAAATCCACACTATCGGTAAATTTAGCATATGGGCTTTCTATGCGAGGATATAAAGTGGGGATTCTAGATGCAGATCTGCATGGGCCAAATATTCCTATTATGTTAGGAGTAGAAGGGGAAAAGTTAACCGATTTATCAGTTCCATACAAGATAAATGAGAATCTGTGCACAACATCCTTAAGTTTTTTTCTTCCTAGTACGGATCCAATAATTTGGAGAGGACCACAAAAAATGGGTGCTATTATGGAAATACTAGAAAATGTAGTTTGGGGTAAACTGGATTATTTGATAATAGATTTACCACCGGGTACAGGTGATGAAACATTAACAATTGCACAAAATGTGGGTGTAGGGACAAAGGCAATAGTTGTAACAACTCCTCAAGATGTAGCGTTATTAGACTCTAGGAGATCAGTGAAATTTTCAGGATTGGTAAATATGGAATTAATTGGGATAATTGAGAATATGAGTGGGTTTATATGTCCTGAATGTGGAGAAGAAGTTAATATATTTAAAAAAGGCGGAGCGGAGAGAATGGCAAACGAATTAAAGGTTAATTTTCTTGGTTCCATACCTATGGATAAAAATATTGCAGAAGCTGGAGATAGCGGTAAGCCGTATATCCAGAATGAATCAGAAGCAAGCATTCGGCTAAATAAAATCATTGATCAGATCTTAGATAAAGTAAAATAAAATATTTTTGGAGGAAACGAAAAATGAAAATTTTAATATTTAATAGTAACGAAAAAAGCAGACTTGTAGTAGGTCAGCTGATGAAAGAGTTAAGCTTCAGTGTTTCACTGGCAGAAGACAAGAACAAAATGATGCAGGAATTAAAATCAGACACAATAGATATAGTAATGCTGGATATTAAATCTTTTAAAAATACTTTTTCAAAAGAGCTCGAAGAAATTATAGACAACAAGAAAAACAGCTACATTCTGTTATCAATAGATAAAGATGACAGATACTCAAAAACAGAAGCATTATTACAGGGGATAGACGATTATGTTTATAATGATTATAAACTTGATGAGCTGTCTGCCAAAGTAAAAGCAATAGTAAGAACTCTTACAAGACAGGGTAATGACGATTCGTCAGAAGTACTGTCTGCATACGATTTAACACTAAATCCTATTAACAGAGAAGTAAAAAGAGCAGGAAAAGAAATTGAACTTACTAATAAAGAATTCCTACTTCTTGAATACTTTTTGAAAAATAAAAACAGAGTACTTACAAGAACTATGATATCAGAAAAGATCTGGGATATTGATTTCATCACTGAAAGCAACATAGTAGATGTATACATTAACTTCTTAAGATCGAAAATAGATAAAGGATATGACAAAAAAATTATAAAAACTGTAAGAGGTGTAGGTTACATAGTAAAAGAGTAACCATACCAAAAAATGCAGGACATTTAACAGTCCTGCTTTTTTATTTGTATAAAATAAAAATAGTTTGATTTACAAATAAAATAATTTTCAAATTAAATCTTGAAAAATTAAAAAGAAAGTGTTATTATTTGTATAATAAAACAAATTACAGGAGGGATTTAAATGTTTGAACAAATTAAATTAAAATATGCTTTTGATGCTTTGGAGCCACATATAGATACACTTACTATGGAGACTCATTATGGAAAACATCATGCTACGTACACAAAAAATCTAAATGATGCTATAGAAAAATTACCTGAGTTAAAAGGAAAATCAATAGAAGAAATTTTGAAAAATCTGGATGCTATTCCGGAAGCTTCAAGAACAGCTATTCAAAATAACGGTGGAGGGTACTACAATCACAATCTTTATTTTGAAATTCTGTCTCCAAACGGCGGAGGAGAACCTACAGGTAAACTGGCAGAACAGATAAAAGCAGACTTTGGAAGCGTAGATAAGCTAAAAGAAGAAATATCTGCCAAAGCAGCAGGAAGATTCGGTTCAGGATGGGCTTGGCTTGTAGTGAAAGAAGACGGACACCTGTCAGTAGGATCATCTCCTAATCAGGATAATCCTTTTATGTGTAAATGTGACGGAAAAGGGCAGCCTATTCTGGCGTTGGACGTATGGGAACATGCATACTACTTAAAGTATAAAAACGTAAGAGCTGACTACATAAAAGCTTTCTTTAATGTGGTAGACTGGAACGAAGTAGCTAAAAAATACGAAGAAGCAATAGGATAAATATAAAAAGAGCAGTTCATCTGCTCTTTTGTTTTATAATAAATTATGATATTTTAGAATTTTGATGGTTTTTCACCGCTTATTTCCCCGTCTCTGTAAACATTATTTTTATCTTTTGCCGTGTTCATATTAATAACTTTAAAAGTATTCAAGTCAGCTTCCTTTAGGCTCTTGGTTCCGTAATAGATACTTTTGCTGTCTTCGGCATATCCGTATCCTTCATCAAGAATCACGAAAGTTTCAGGATTGGCACCAGTTATTATATGTTCATAATAATAGACATTGTTTTTGTCTCTGGAATAAGGGTGATGAGGACTTTTTATTATTTCAAAAGTCGCAGGGTCAACATCTTGAATTTTTTTAAAATAGCAATATATACTGTTTTTGTCTTTGTAGTAAGTATCGTCTATTTTTACCAGATCGGCGGTATTCTTTATTTCTGTTTCCATTTTTTTGCCTAGATAATAAATATTATTCTTATCCTTCATAAAATAGCCTGAAAGGTATTCCGCAGTTTTTGCATCAGAACCCAGTATTTTATTTCCTGCAAAATAAACTGAATTTTTATCTCTGGCATGGTATTTCCATGGGTCAGCAGAAAGTATTTCAAATGATTTTGTGTCTGCATTTTCCAGTTTTGCTCCATGCCAATATATATTATTTTTGTCTTTGGCATAGTCTGAACCAAGAAAAACAAAGGTATCAGAATTGGAATTATCCAGTTTTATGTTTGCGAAATAGACATAATTTTTATCCTTGGAATAAAGATATCTGTCCATAATTTTAAAAGTATCAGGATCAGAATCGTCAAGCCTCAGACCTTCATAATAAACTGAATTTTTATCTTTGGCATAGCCCAGATTAAGACTTTTAAAAGTATCAAGGTCAACATTATCTAAAAGAATTTTAGAAGGTTTTGAATAACAATCCGCAGCAGGATCAACAGTACCGTCTTCAAAGTAGCACGAAACCATCTGTCCGTCTTTCATATAATAAATACTTTTTCCCTCTTTGAGATATTCACCTGCAAAACATGTAAAGGAAAATATCAATATAAAAATAATTATATTTCTCATAATTTTAAACCTCCTTAATGTGATTATATTTTAACAGAGAAAATTTAAAAGTCAATATAAGTATAAAAATTATCTGTTTTTATGATCGTTCTATAATATCTATGGAAAAGATATAAAAAAACCGGTAATAATCCGGTTTTTCATGGAAAGTTTATAATCTTTAGAAATATAAGTCTAGTGTTTCTGTAGATTGCCTTCTACAATTCTGTTTTCTTTTTCATCATAATACACTTCATTTGTAAGTTCCTGCTTATTATGGTATTCCAGAATATTATTAAAAGTAGTTTCCACTATTCCGTCAAGAGCTTCCCTTGTGAAGAAAGCCTGATGCGATGTAACAATAACATTGTTAAATGTGAGCAGCCTTGCTAGTACATCATCCTGAAGTACATCAGCAGAATCATCCTCGAAGAAATATGATTCCTCCTCTTCATAAACATCAAGTCCGGCAGCACCTATTTTTTTATCTTTCAGTCCCTCTATAAGCATGCTTGTATCTATAAGCTTTCCTCTTCCTGTATTAATAATCATAACACCGTCCTTCATCTTCTTTATGCTGTTATAATTAATAAGGTACATAGTCTCCGGGGTAAGCGGACAGTGCAGTGATATAATGTCAGATTCTTTATATAATTCATCAAGCGTAACATAGGTATATCCTATTTCCTTTGCAGCTTTTTCATCAGGAAATTTATCATAACCAAGAACATTCATTCCCAGACCTTTCAAAATACCTATCAGTATTTTGGCTATTCTTCCGGTACCGATAATACCTGCAGTTTTACCATGAAGATCTATTCCCAGAAGTCCGTTCAGCGTAAAGTTTCCGTCTCTTGTTCTGCTGTATGCTTTATGAATTTTTCTATTCAGGGTCATAATCAGAGCAAGCGCGTGTTCTGCCACTGCATAAGGAGAATAAGCAGGAACTCTTACTACCCTGATACCATATTTTTTTGCAGCTTTAAAATCAACATTATTATAGCCTGCACTTCTCAAAGCCAAAAGTCTTATTCCGTTTTTGGAAAGAATAGAAAGCACTTTTTCATTTACATCATCGTTTACAAAAACACAGACGACATCATAGTATTTTGTAAGAACGGCATTATTTACAGAAAGTCTTTCTTCAAAATATGTGATGCTGGCATTATATTTTTTATTCCATTTTTCAAAAAATTCTCTGTCGTATGGTTTTACATCAAATAAAGCTATTTTCATCTCAGCCTCCATATATAAAAATTAGTTTATAAAATAGTTTGTTTATATAAGTATGCTATAATTTTTTATACCATATGTCAAGCAAATTTTCATGTACAAATTCAAATGATGTAAAATTTTTATATATTCTATAAGCTGAGAAAGATAGTAAAAATAGTCAAATATTTGAAAAACAGTGATATTTATGATATAATACACAGTAATGAAATTTATTTTTTAGAGGAGAAAATATGGATCTTTTTGAAATCAAAAAAGAGATTGAAGGGTTTACTGAAAGTATAAACGAAATTAGGGGGCATCTTTGATCTGGAAAATTTAAAAGCAAAAATAAAAGAACTGGAAGAACAGACACTTACGGAGAATTTCTGGGATGATCAGCAGGAAAGCCAGAAGGTCATAAAAGAATTGAATATACTGAAAAAAGACAGGGACGAATTTAATAAATTAAGTACACTTCTAGAAGATGTGGGTGTTTTACTGGAATTTTCAGAAAACGGTGAAACTGAATTTCAGGGAGAGCTTAGGGAAAAAATTGAAAATCTGAAGAATGAAGTGGAAAACTTTAAGATAAAACTGCTTTTGGATGAGAAATACGACAGCTGTAATGCTATGCTGACAATAAATGCAGGTGCAGGAGGAACAGAGGCCTGCGACTGGGCAGAAATGCTCTACAGAATGTATGACAGATGGGCAGCAATACATGGCTTTAGTGTATCGGTGCTGGACTCACTTGCCGGTGATGAAGCCGGGATAAAAAGTGTAACACTAAGTATTGCCGGTGAATATGTATATGGTTACCTGAAAGGGGAAAAAGGTGTTCACAGACTTGTAAGGATTTCACCTTTTGATGCCAATAAGAAGAGACATACTTCATTTGCGGCAATAAATGTACTTCCGGAACTGGAGGATGATGTGGAGCTGAATATCAAGCCTGACGATCTGAAAATAGATACATACAGATCAAGCGGAGCAGGCGGACAGCATGTAAATACTACAGACTCGGCTGTGAGAATTACACATATACCCACTAATACAGTAGTAACATGTCAGAAAGAAAGATCGCAGCTGAAAAACAGGGAAACTGCCATGAAAATACTAAAATCAAAACTGCTGGAGATCGAAATGCAGAAAAGAGAAAACGAAATTTCGGAAATACAGGGGCAGCAGTCTAAAATAGAATGGGGAAGCCAGATAAGGTCATATGTATTCCAGCCTTATAAAATGGTGAAAGATCACAGGACAAAAGCCGAGGAAGGCAATGTAGACAAAGTAATGGACGGAAATATAGATAATTTTATAAATGAATACCTGAAATGGTATAAGAATACAGATTAATAAATAGGAGGAAAAATGGAAGGTAAAAGAGTAAGGGTAAGAATAGCACCTTCTCCAACTGGAGATCCGCATGTGGGGACTGCGTATATAGGGCTTTTTAACTATGCATTTGCCAAGAAAAATAACGGGGATTTTTTATTAAGAATAGAGGATACAGACAGAACAAGATTTTCAGCGGATTCTGAACAGCAGATCTTCGATGCTATGCACTGGCTGGGTCTTAATTATGATGAGGGACCGGATGTAGGCGGAGCAAAAGGACCGTACAGACAATCTGAAAGATTTCATATATATAAAGAATATGCAGAAAAGCTTGTGGAAAAGGGAGAAGCGTATTACTGCTTCTGTACTCCGGAAAGACTTTCCAAGCTTAGAGAAAGACAAATAGCAATGAAGCAGGCACCGGGATATGACAGACACTGCAGAAATCTCACAGATGAGGAAGTAAAGCAGAAGCTTGCCGAAGGTGTATCTTATGTAATCAGACTGAAAATGCCTTATGAAGGTGATACTGTTGTTCATGACGAATTAAGAGGAGATATAGTTTTTGAAAACAGCAAAATTGATGATCAGGTATTATTAAAGTCAGACGGATTTCCGACTTATCATCTTGCTAATATAGTGGATGATTATTTAATGGAAATAACACATGTAATCAGAGCTGAAGAATGGATAGCTTCTACACCTAAGCATATACAGCTGTATAAGGCTTTTGGATGGGAAGAACCGAAATGGTATCATATGCCTCTTTTGAGAAATGCGGATAAATCGAAGATATCGAAAAGAAAGAATCCCGTTTCTTTGAACTACTATGTAGAAGAAGGATATCTGAAAGAGGGTCTTTTGAACTTTCTTGCTCTTATGGGATGGAGCTTCGGAGGAGATAAAGAAATATTCAGTCTTGAAGAAATGATAGAGAATTTTTCTTTTGACAGAATCTCGCTTGGAGGGCCGGTTTTTGATCTGGTAAAGCTGGGCTGGGTAAATAATCAGCATATGAAGCTTAAAGATCTGAAAGAACTTACAAAACTTGCTCTGCCTTACTTTGTGAAAGCAGGGTATTATGAAAATGAAGATTTAAGTGATGAAGAATTTACAAAGCTTATGAGAATAGTGGAGATAGGAAGAGAGTCAGCACAGACATTAAAGGAGCTTCCTGAAAAATCAGTTATTTACTATGAAGATGATTTTGAACTTCCGAATTCTGAAGAGGCTGAAAATAAAAAAGAAAGAAAATCTATTGAAAAGCTTCGTTCATCAATGGAAACAGAAATTGGCAAAAAGGCGATAGATTTATTTGTAAATAAGATCAGTATGTTAAATGAAAAAATAAGTGAAGAGGAAGCTATAAAAATTCTGAATGAATTGCAGGAAGAGCTTGGTGAAGGACCTGCTGCCGTTCTTATGCCGATAAGAGCAGTACTTACAGGAAAAGCAAGAGGTGCAGATCTATATACCGTAATTGGAATTATCGGGAAGGAAAGAACACTGGGAAGAGTGAAGAAAACTAAAGAAAAATATAATTTATAGAATATCCAGTAAAATTAGCTGTGCAGACAGTAATGTATTACGATTTGGATTTCTGGAAAAGACCGGATAGATTTTCGGTCTTTTCTATTATATAAAAATAAACGACGGGAAAATAAAAATATATAAAATGAATATAGATATGCAAAATTATATAAAATTTATATAAATATCAGATGATACGAAATTTCTTTGGAAATGCTTATAATTGAAGATATAGTTAATTTGTATTGTTGACAAATTGCTTTAACAATGTTAGAATGAGCAGTCAAGTTTATGTATATCTGATGTTCGATAATTGTATGTGAAAATGAACTTGAGTTGAAATAAATTTTTCTGGATATAATAGCATCTGTAAATAAAACGGATCAACGGTTATTGTACATGAAACCAGGCTGTAGTTTTCAGAAAAGTTAATATCAGAATTAATCAGTAATTTCTAATTTTGAAATAATAATAAAATTAAGAGGAGAGAAGAATGTTAGGCAATAAGAGAATGTGCATGTTTTTAGCTTTAGGTTCTATAGCAAGTATTTATGCAGATAATAACAATAATATCTCTAAAAGTAAATATGAAAGACTTTATAATAATATAACCAAAAATATGGGAAGTAAAACAGCAGATGAAAATTATAGACTTTTAGAAAAAATATTAAATAAACGAAATAAAGAGTTAAATGATTTGTATATGCAAAGTGATTATATTGTAAAACCTGAATATTTAGAATGGCAGATATTTTTTAGCGGGTTCTATAATAGCAATCACAGAGGCGGATCGAAAGAAACAGTGTCAAGTCTGGAAAAAGGAACGGCAAAATCTGTAGATCTGGGAATGTATATACCGGTAAAGGGAATTACAAGGGAAGATATAAAATTAAATATCAGTTCAGTGGATGCGCCGACAGTAAATGTAAATATGTCACCTGTAGCAGCTCCTCAGATAACAGCGCCGGTTTTTACAGTGGGAGATTTTAGCTTTCCTGCATCCCCAAATGTGGTAGTGCCGTATTTTGGAGTACAAAATTCTTATCAGGGAAAATCTATAGGAGGAATAACAACTCTGGTTCGTTATAATACTTCCGGAAACAGAGTTTATGAAAATCTGAATGTAGAATCACCGACGGGAACTACGCTGAACATGGATGGAACAACAAATAACATATCAGTAACGGGAGAAGCTTCGTATAATAATGGTTCGTATACAGGGACAACAGCTGCTTCTTATACTCATACAGGCTATAGTACAGGATTTGCAGTACATAATATATCAAATAACGGGAATTTTGAAGTAAAAGGCAACTGGGATTTGATTATGACTAATGGTGCAAGTTATAATAACTGGGGCTTTTTAAGTTATAGACCATACTATGCAACATCAGACAGCAGGCTTGTATTTTCAGGAAACTTAAATTTGCAGGCAGATAATACTACATCTTCGTTTTCATCAACAGGACTTGTCGGATTAAGTCTTAATCTGACAAATTCAAATCCGAACTCTGGTGCAAAAGCAGTTCTTGAAAATACCGGAACGATAACAATAAAAAATGGAACACAGTCCGGACAAAGCGGGATAGCAATGCAGCTGGACAGGGGAACTGCATCATCTTCAATGGCAGGAGAACTGATTAATTCAGGGAATATCATAATAGAACTGAATACAGGAAACGTATCGGGATCAACAGGAGGAGTAGGAGTATTTGTTGCAGTAGACCCGTACACAAGACCTATTCTGATAAAGCCCGGTAATATAAGTGTTACCGGAGAAGGAAACCGGGCTGTGGAAATCGGAGCTTCAGTATATGGAAGTAATGATTATGTAAATTCAACAATAGAAATAGATGGATCAAACGGGAAAATAATACTGGAAGGTACCAAAAATGTCGGTTTATATGTTCAAAGAGGTTTGAGTACCACAGGAAACAATATTTTGGATAATGTAAAAAATATGGATATATATATAAACGGAACAAATACACCGGCAATATCAAGAGAAACACAGTCTGCAACATTAAAAACGATGGATATGATATTAAATGATACTGTAATAAAAAAAGTAGAATTCGGAGCAGACTCCAAGCAAAGTTCTATAGTAAAAGTGAGTTATGGAAAAGTTACGCTGGACAGCAGTCTTATTAATTCCATAGTTCCTATTAATGCAGGAACTCAAAATTCTATAGTGTCAGGTTCATATGGAACAGTAATAAAAAATTATATGCCTATTACAATAAATCCGGGGGCAGTAGCAATGACCGGAATAATAACTAACGGGACTTTTGAAAATTACGGGGATATCGTAAATAATTCTTCTTCATTTACAACTCAGTGGGGAAGTAATTACGGGAGTCTGGGTCTTGTAGTCAGCGGAATGGTAGCGGGTGAATATGGTTTAAATAAAGGTAATATTGAAATGAACGGTGATTACGCCACTGCTGTATATAATAACGGATTAAGTCTGACATCTGAAAACAGTTATATAGAAGTAAACGGAAAACAACCGACAGCAGTTTACAGCGGATCGGGTTCTTTATATGTAAACGGGGCTTATCAGAATACTTCGTCAGAAACAAATATTACTACAGACAGACTTGAAGTAAATGGCGACGGGGGAGCAGCTTTATTTTCAAAAGGCGGGAATATTACCCTGCAGTCCAAAACTCCAGGACAGGCTATGGAATTAACAGTAAACGGAAAGGACAGCTTTGCATTCTTTTTTCAAAAAGACAACTATACTACTCTGACAGGAAAAACAGTAATTAATGGTGATGTAAATGCAAACTTGAAAAACGGTGCAATAGGATATTATTATGAAGGCAGCGGAATATCAAATACTGTTGATCTTCAGGGATATGTAAACAGCGTAACTGATGCTTCAAACGGGAAGCTTACTATAAATACAGATTCAAACAGCTTTAACATAGCAGTAAAAAATGCAAAGGTAAATTTAAGTGATCTGAAGGATCTGTCAGGAAATTCTTCAATAGAGTTTATCGGTTCGGGGAAATCCAAGCTGACTTCATCACTGCTGGTAATAGATACAGATTCCAATATAGATAAAAACAATAATATAGGAGATAAAACATACAGAAATACTGAAATAGGAAAATCCGGGGTATCTGTAAGCCAAGGCGTGACAATAAGCGGAACTGAAGATAATCTGGTAGCAATAGGACAGAGCTATAAGGCGAATGAGTATAACAGAATAAACAGCGAAAATAACGGGATAATTACTCTTAGCGGAAATAAATCTATAGGTATTTATACTCAAAGAGCAGGGCAGACTAATACAGGCACTCTAAATTTGAACGGTGAAAGCAGTATAGGGATGTATACTACTGCCGGAACTGTCAGAAACAGCAGTGAGATAAATATTGGAAATAACGGCGTGGGAATTTATGCGGAAACTTATCCGGTACCAAATGATTACACAACTTCTTATGCAAGTTTTGATGTATATAATTCCGGGAAAATAACTGCATCTTCAGGTGAAAAGGCCATAGGAATTTATGTAAATGAAAATTCAAGCGGAGGATATTACGGACAGGGAACTCTGTATCTCGAAGACGGGAGTGATATTGATGTAAGCGCTTCAAAAGGCGGTGTAGGAATATACTCCAATAAATCTTATGTTTCAGGTAATGGACTTAATAAAATAACAGCAGGGGAAAACGGAACAGGAATATATATTAAAGATAATACTGTATCCCTTAATAATCTGGAGCTAAATCTGAAGGGTGATAATTCTGTGGGTATATATACTGACGGAACTTCATCTTTCTCAGGAACAGGAACAGTAAATGTAGACGGGAAAGGAATAGTAATATTTAACGTAGCCGGTTCAGGATATTTTAATCAGAGTTTTTCTGTTAATTCTACGGCTGATTCACAGTATATAGTACAGAATATAAAAGACAGAACCATGTTTTATGATTCGCATGCTTCTTTGGGAGCCGGAGGAACATTTACTTCCGGAATTAATTCGGCAGTATTGCTTGGAACTAATTCATATTTAGATGCGGCAGGAGATAATATGGTGGGGATAGCCCTTACAGGTGCTTATTCAGGCGGGCTTCCCGTAACTATAAATGGTGAAGCTGTAAATCATGAAGCAACTAATAAAGGAGTAATAAATTTCGGCGGCAGCAAATCAACAGCAATTTATGTAACAAATGGTGCTAAGGCAAAAAATGAAGGTTCTGTATATATGGGGAATTCTTCTGTGGGATTATATGGGAGCGGTGCAGGTACCAGCATTGAAAATTCCGGATATATAGGAATCGGAGCGGGATCATCAGGGCTTTATATAAAAGATGGCAGTGCTGTCTCGAATTCAGGTGTAATTAATAGTACGGGCGAAAAGGCTGTAGGTATTTATATGGACGGAACAGCTGATATTACAGGAGAAAATAACGGAACTATAAAATTAACAGGTGATAAATCTGTAGGAGTATATATTACATCTGGAGGTATAAAAACCTTTAATAATAATAATTCTGTAGAATTAGGAGGTTCAGTAAGTGCAGCTGATCCTAGTATAGGGATATTCAATAATAATTCTCAGGGAACGGTTAATAATTCCGCTGACATGATACTGGGTGAAAAATCTATAGGTATCTATAATAAAGGCGGTATAATAAATCATACAGCCGGAGATATAAAAATTGCTCCGGCAGGTACCGGGATATATATGAATGCCGGGAATCTTAATCTTACAGGCGGGAAATTGTTATTAAACGGTGAAAAAACAGTAGGAATTTATGCGACAAACGGTGCCGTAACTGATAATAATGCTGAGATAAGTGTAAGCAGCGGCAGTTATGGTGCAGTGTTAAGCGGGAATGCAGTCTATACCGGAAGAAATATATCTCATTTGGAAGATACGGGTGTCTTGATTTATTCTGACGGTAAAACAACTGTTATTAATGAAACAGGTGCGGACCTGAATATGTCAGGCTCTGACTCAATAGGCTTTTACATGATAAATGGCGGGGATATAACAAATAAAGCCGCAATAACTGGTGACAACGGAACTGCAAATATGGGAATATATAATAAAGAAGGCAGTATAAATAACAGCGGAGATATAAAAATCGGTAATTCTGTTATAACAGATCCGGACAATCCTTTTGCTAATAAGTACGCAGTAGGTGTCTACGGAGAAAATGTGCAGAATATGCAAAACAGCGGAAATATATCTATTGGTTCTGATGCAGTAGGTTTTTACTCGATAAATAATATAAATGAATCTCTGAATACAGGAAATATAACATCTGTGTCGGAAAAAGCAGTGGGGATATACATAGAGCAGGGAGCAGTAAGAAACGAAGGCAATATTACACTGTCGGGAGACGGAAGTATCGGAATAGCCGGAACAAGAAATACTGAGATTACAAATGCAGGAATTATAACAATGAATGGTAACGACAGTATGGGTATTTATGCTAATGCCAATTCAAAGGTAATAAATGAAAGTACGGGAAAGATATATATAAATGGAAATAACAGCACAGGAATACAGCTTTCAGGAGGTTCAATACTTGAAAATCACGGACTGATAGAAATAGCTTCCGGAACAATAGGTTCTGTACAGGTAGTAACCGGAGAAGCGGCATATACTCCTCCAAGTATAATAAACGCAGGAATTATAAAGGTGGATGAAAAATTCGAGCTGAACGGCTTTGATCTTATTATAAAACCTGATCCGTCAAGCTTTAGAGTACCCACAACAGAAGAGGTTGCTCTAAATGGTTATTCGCCGGAAGATATAAACGGCGGTTTTCTTCTAAGCAACAGTGTGAGTATAGTGGCACCAGGATTTAATTTTGGTGACAATGCTGCAAAAATAGACCCGTTATTTACTCAGGGAACTAATGCAAGGGTGTATAAATTTGAAAATGTATTTGATCCTACTACTCCAGGCGGAGGACAAAATACCGGAGAAGTGTCTGTAAAAAGTACTTCAGTGACATTTGATGCAATTCCGGTAACGAATGCACAGGGAAAAATAGACATATGGATGGAAAAGATCAATTATGACAACTTTACACAAGGAGCATGGTATGACGGCTTTGCTAAAAATATAGAAAATAAATATCTAAATGCACAGGGTGATGCACTGAAAATTTATGACAGGCTTGATCTTATAAAAGATGAAAATACATTAAGAGATAGTTTAGAGCAGCTTTCGGGAAGCATGTATGCCAATATAAACCAAAGAGAACAGGATATTTACGGTGTACTAAATAATGCCTTGTTTACACTGCAGAATTCAGAGAACAACACAAAAGAAAATGTAAAAATAAATGTAATAGCAGGTAAAGGAAGCACTAAGGAAGATACGAGCGGAGTAGAGTCATATGATTATAATACAGTAGGTGTACTGGCGCTTAGGGAAGTAGAAAGAACATACAGACATACATTTGGTTATTCACTTGGGTATACAAGAACTGATTTTCAGATGAAGAATACTGATAATGAGGATCAGGCAGATACTATACAGCTTGGATTACATAATAAATATACTGTAAACGGATGGAATTTCCGAAATGACCTGCTGGGAAGAGTGAGCTTCCATACAAATGACAGAAGCATTACATGGTATGATAAAACAAAGTCAGATATGAAATCGGATTATAATGTATATGGTCTAAGCTCATTAAATGAAATTGGAAAAGACTTTGAAATAGGGCGGAATGTAAAGGTGGTACCTTATACCGGTCTGGAGCTGGGATATATGACACATGAAAGCTTTGAGGAGAGCGGAGCAGCCGAAAGTCTGAAGGTGGAAAGCAATGATGCTTACAGTATAAAGCCAAGTATAGGTGTAAGACTGGAAGCGGAAAAAAGGCTCGGATCGGAGTCAAACTGGAAAATCAAGGGTAATATAGGAGCAGGTTATGAATATGAGCTTGGAAATATGAACAGACAGGAAGAAGCCGGTCTTTCAGCAATAGAAGAAGGTCATCATAAACTGGCACAGACAGCTGAGGATAAGGGGAGATTAAAAACAAACGGTATAATAGGGGTGGAATTAAAAGACAGATATGGAATATTCCTTACAGGAGAATACGGAATAGGAAATGAAAAGAAAGAAGATTATAAAGTAGGAGTTTCTTTTAAGGCTTCATTTTAGGAATAAGAGGACTGTAACATTTTTAAAGTGGTACAGTCCTTTTTATTTTTCACAGAAGATATTACATAACTCCCATATCCTGAAAAATATTAAAAGTAATAGTTTTTCTCAGATTCAGGAAATCATCATTTTTATTAGGTTCGTCCTGCTGTAATCTTGTAGCAAAAAAATAAACATTGTCTTTGGTTTCTATATAACCGACATACCAGCCTATATCTAGAGTTTTTACCAATCCGCTTCCGGTTTTGGCTCTTAAGGTATATGAGTCTGTCTTTTTCTCAATCATTACATTTTTTACAATATTATAGGTTCTTTTTGAAAGCGGATATTTTTCTTCATAAAGCCCGGATAAGAAATTTATTTGTTCAGCAGGTGAAATAACAAGTGTATTATCCAGCCAGAAATAATCAGGTTTTCCTGAAAGCTTTTGATTTCCGTAATTAAATTCTTTCAGATATTTTCTGTATTTATCAATTCCGACCCTTCTTGACATTTCCCTGTGAAACCAGACAGTGGAATTTTTAAAAGCAGTTTTTAAGTCTGTATCTGCATTATGAGCTGGAAATTCTCTTATAACTCCGTCCCATTTCAAAACTTCATTTTCATCTTTTACAGCATATTCTTCAATGCTTATCAGTGAATTTGGTATTTTGAAGGTAGAGGCCGGAAGAGTTCGTTTCTCTGAGTCTTTTTTGTCGCTATAGTACCATTTTTTATTTTTATAATCATAAATGGTAATACTTCCTTTTATATTCAGATCGTCAAAGTATTTTTGAAGATTTTTCTCCTGAATTCCTCCGGAAGCAGCATTGCTAACAGTATTTTCTGATTTTGGCTGGGCTTTGCACAGAATAGTAGAAAAAGCCAGCATAATAACTAATAGAATTCTTTTCATGATTTTCTCCTTATTATTTTGATAGAAATAAGTATTGTTATAATACCCTTTAAAATTAAATCTTACATATGTAATTTTTTATATCTTACACTTGTAAGATAAATTTGTCAAGAAAAATTTTTATAAAAAAAATTACTTATAATCCCTTTGAAATTGTGGTATAATAATTTTATTACATTTGTAAGAATTGGAGGCTGTTATGAAAAATTCATTTTCTATTTCAGAAGCAGAATATCAGGTTATGAAATTAATTTGGGACAAAGCCCCTGTGAGTACAAAGGAAGTTACTGAAATTCTCACAGTTGAAAGCTCGTGGAAGCCTAAGACAATACAGACACTGCTTTCGAGATTGGTAAAAAAAGGTGCAATAGGCTATAAAAAAGAGGGAAGAGTATTTGTGTATACTCCGCTGATAAAAGAGGAAGATTATGTGGAACAGGAAAGCAGCAGCTTTTTGAATAAATTTTATGACGGTGCCCTGAATTCTATGGTAGTTAACTTTTTGGAACAGGATAAGCTTACGGAAAATGATATAAATGAATTAAAGAAAATTCTTGATATGGAAAAAGACAAGAAGGGGAAATAATATGATCAGGACGAATTTTATCTGTTTTTTGATGAATTCTTTTACAATATCTGTTTTTATTTTAGTTATTCTGGGAATAAAAGGTATATTTAAAAAACATATTACTGCAAAATGGCAGAATAATACTGATTTTTTATTTCTGTTAATATTAGCTGTACCTTTTATACCAAGCAGAATTTTTGATTACAGAGTTTTGAATAATTTTACGCTTCATAAGCTGAATGCAGGTCAGATTACAGAAATCGGGATGGCGGGAAACGACAGAAGCGGGACTTTAGTACATGCTGCTGACTGGATTCAGGATTTTGGCGTATCTGCCAATCATTCAATGCCTGAATATATTGTCTTATTTTTGATAGGAGTATGGGCTGCCGGAATTTTCATATTTTTATTTCTCATAATTATGGGCAGTTTTAGACTTGGAAAAATCGGAAAATCACTAATTTTTGTGAGAGATAAGAAAATAAACGATCTTTATGCAGAATGCTGCAATATACTTAAAATAAGCAAGAAACCTGTGATGGGGAAGTCTTCTCTTACCCGGGTTCCGGTAACAATGGGAGTCTTTCGGTCATATATCGTACTTCCTGAAAAAATATCCGAGCAGTTCAGCTCAAAAGAGATAAAATATATTTTTTTACATGAACTGAATCATTATAAAAGCAGGGACGTTTTGATTAACTGGATAATGCTGTTTTTTCAGGTTATTTACTGGTTTAATCCGCTGATATGGCTGATTTTTAAGCAGATACGCATTGACAGAGAAATAGCTTGCGATGCTGCAGTGCTGAAAGTGCTTGATGAAGCCTCTTTTCATGATTACGGGTATACTATTATAAATTTTATAACAAAATTATCTGAAACTCCTCACATGTTTATGACAGCAAGTTTGGGAGGAACTAAAAAAGAACTCAAAAAGCGAATAAAAAAAATAGCGGTTTATACCAGAGAAACAATCAGCATGAAAATAAAGAGTTTTTTTGTTTTTACGGGACTGAGTGTTTTTTTGCTGAGTCAGATTCCGGCTGTAACACAAATGGCTTACACTGAAAAGTATGATTTTCGGGTAAAAAATATTGTTTATGAAGATCTCAGCACTTATTTCAAGGGATTTAACGGAAGCTTTGTTTTATATAACATGAAAAATGATCAGTATTTTATTTATAACAGGGATAAAAGTATCACCAGAACAGCACCTGATTCTACCTATAAGATATATGACGCACTTATCGGGCTGGAGCTGGGAATAATAAAAAATGATGATTCTGTTATGAAATGGGACGGAAAAAAGAATCCTTATCAAGTGTGGGATCAAGATCAGACTCTTGAAAGTGCATTAAGAAATTCCGTAAACTGGTATTTTCAGGAAATCGATAAAAAAGCCGGGAAAAAACAGCTTTATTCTTATTATAAAAAAATAGCCTATGGAAATTATAATCTTGCCGGAGATATATCAGATTACTGGATGGGTTCTTCTTTACGGATTTCTCCGGTGGAGCAGGTTTTACTGCTGAAAAATTTTTATACAGGCAGTCTGGATTTCAGTAATAAAAACATAAAAACTGTAAAAAATGCAATGAAATTATCAGAAAATAACAAAGCTGCCCTTTATGGAAAAACAGGAACCGGAGCAGTAAACGGAAAGAATGTAAACGGCTGGTTTGTGGGCTTTGTGGAAAAGGAAGATAATGTATTTATTTTTGCCGTAAATATTCAGGGAAAGGATGATGCAGGCGGGAAAAAAGCAGCAGAGACTGCATTGGCTGTTTTGAAAGATAAGAATATATATTAACAGAATATGTATTTTCAAGAGGAATCTGCAAAAAAACAGACTGTATAAAAAATCATTTTTAGGACAGTCTGTTTTTGTATATTAATGCTTTAGTTATTAGTTCAAAAGCCAAGGAGCTATTGTGCCAGTATATAGCTTTTATCAATATGTGCAAAAATTTCTTCTATTGGAACCGAGCCGTCAAGGCAAATAGTGAACCAGTGTTTTTTATTCATATGGTAACCGGGAAAATATTTTTTGTTGTCAATAAGGCTGATCAGCTCTTCAGGCTTAATTCTCAAATCAATTATTTCAACTATGCCGTCTTCTTTTAGTCCTAATTTGTGCTTTTGAAGAATTAGTAATGCTGCATACCATTTATTACTGTCCTTACGGCGAAAAACCGCATTATCAGGAAATTTCTTCCATAAAAACTGAAGTTCGTCATTGTATTTTTTTCTGACATATTCAATAACCAGTTTTGAATATTCACTTTTAAATGTATCATTATCAAAACAGTTTTTTATAATATCACTAAGAATTCTGTTATGTTCTTCACGGACTTTTCCGACGAAGCCACCGTATGAATTGGAAACCTTATGAACAATGTAAAGTTCTTTTGAAAGTGTATCTCTTATTTCTGTTGATAATTTTCCGGTTTCTGTTATAATTACTGTCATTTCAAGCTGATCATTTACTAATTTGGCAGAATAAATGTAATTTTTCTCCTTTTTTATAAATCCATAGGAAAGAAGCCGCTTTATATCTGCTTTTTTATTTTTAAACAAAATATCCGTATCAGTCATAAAAATTCTCCTTTCATAGTAAGGAAGAAGCCTGCTATACTTCCTTATGAATATATATTCTGATAATACTTTCCTCTTTTACATTATATTTTATGAATATTCTCACAGAATCATTAGTAAAATCAAACTCTTCCTTATCCTTAAGCTTTATTATTTTTTTGAAAAAATCTGAGTAATAAAGTCTGTTTACATCATCGTAATCCGGAATTTCACTGCTGACTTTATTCAAATGTCTCCAAAGATTCATCTGAAGTATAAAAGGTGTCTTAAAGTGTGCAATATCCTCTACATAAAGTGTATATTTATCTGTTTTTTCAGTATTGCCGAGATCGTATAAAAGAGCTCTTTTCAGGTGCTTTTCTATATTGTGGGTATAATTGGCAAGTACATATTTTATATTGAGAAGTACATAGTCATAGTTTCTTTTTACTATATAAAGAAGAATAAGCTCGTACATCTCATTTATGTTGGTTATGTGAGACTTAACCATATTCAGGAGTTCATTGGCAGCATATTTTACATCAAAGTAATTGCCGGGTTTTTTATTGTTAAGTATGAATTTTATTGCGGTAACCTTGTTATTTATGTTTTTTCCGGTTTTCATCTTATAATATGAAAGATTATATTTACTGAAAGTTACTATATCCTCAATTGCTTTTTTCAGAATGTATTTTTCAAAATCATAAAATCTTTCATAGCTGGTTTCGGCATTAAGTATATTTTTAAGCTTATCCAGTTCGATATTTACTTCTTTTTGATTATAAAAAAGCGGAATAAGATATAAATAAAGATTATAAGAGAAATTCTCCTCCATAAAAATGAATTTATCTATTTTCAGGTATGAAAAAAGAGTCTTTTCCACAAAAGATAGGAGTATCTCTTCGGAAAGAAGAAAATAGACCTTGCCTTTATAGACAGAATAAGAGTTTATAATTCCGAAGCTCCCGTTCTGCAGAAGTTTGTTATCCTCCTCAATTCTGTAAAAAACTCTTTTACTGATAATATTATTAAGAAATTTTTCAAGACGTGCGATGGAATCGTAATTTAAAATACTTAATATATCTTCGGTTTTATAGGATATTTCCGAGTTATTTTTATCAATAATACCGCAGCTGATATAAAGGGTTTTTAAAAATTTTTTTTCTTTCTTATTTAATGATTTATTTGTAAAAACTGAAAAATTATGTTTTTTTAGAAAATTAAACTGTTGGGAATTATATATATTTAGCATTACAACTCCTTTATTAAAATTTCATATATTCCATATTTTTCTACCTTTGGATTTTCAAAATCCGAATTTTCTATATGGAAAGTACTTTGAATGAATTATAACAAAAATATGAAAAAAAAGCTATAATTATTAAAATTATATTTAAAATATGGGGTTTTTTGAAAAAATTTTCAAGAAAAATAAAAATATAATAACTTTTTTTTGCTAAAAATAGACGAAAAAGCAATGTTTTTTTTGAAGATTTAAGAATAAAAAGCTTAAAAACGGCAAAAATAAAATTTTTATCAGAAAAAAGCAGACGAAAAAATAAAGCTTTTTTACTAAATTTGACATATAAGAAAAATAGGTTATTATATAGGTAAGATGAATTTATGCAAGAAACAATTAAATTATTAAATTAACATTTTAGAGGAGGAAATTCACTATGAAAAGAATTTTATTATGCTGCGCAGCAGGGATGTCTACAAGTCTGCTTGTGACAAAAATTAAAAAGGCTGCTGATGAACAGGGAATTGAAACAGAAGTTTGGGCAGAGCCGCTTGAAAAAGTAAGAGATCATGTAGGGAATGCCGATGTACTTTTATTAGGTCCGCAGGTAAAATACGCATTAAGCGATCTGAAAAAAGTGGCTGATGAAAAAGGAATACCTATTGATGTAATAAATATGATGGATTACGGAATGATGAACGGGCCAAAGGTTTTGGAACAGGCTTTGAAATTAATCGGTTAATTTTTTTGAAAATGCAAATATAAATTTATTATTTAGGAGATGACATATGGAAATGGATATAGAAATGATTGCAATGAGCTTAATAGGTCATGCAGGAGAAAGTAAAAGCTATTCTTTTCAGGCTTTGAGAGAAGCAAAGGTCGGTAACTTTGAAGAAGCTGACAGCTATATAAAGAAGGCAAATGAAGAGATGCTGAAAGCACATGAAATACAGACAGATCTTATAACAAAGGAAGCAGGCGGAGAAAAAGTAGAGCTGGGTCTTATAATGGTTCATGCACAGGATCATCTGATGGGGTCAATTCTGTTCAAAGATATGGTAATAGAAATGATAGATTTATATAAAAGAGTGGATGCTCTGGAGGGTTAAAGCTTTTTTGCAGGATATGAAATTTATCCTGTATAAATAAATTCCAAGAACTTGGGCAGATAAACTTTACAACAGGGGTATTGTGTCCATAAGTTTGGAATTTTATTCCTTGAAACATTAATTTTACGCATAATTATCATTGTTTTTTGATGAAGATGTTAAAGAATTTTAGTATAATATTATATATAGAAATTGAGGAGGAATATTATGGCAGGAGCAATGGACGGAGTTATAGGATTTCTGGAAAAACATTTAATGCCTGTAGCAGGAAGAATAGGAAATCAAAAACATGTTCAGGCAATAAGAGATGGAATTATAGTTACAATGCCGCTTACAATAATAGGATCAGTATTTTTAATAATAGGAAACTTTCCGATACCGGCATACACAAAATGGCTGGCGGAAACAGGAATAGCTGAAAAGCTGGGGTATCCGGTAACAGCATCTTTCGGACTAATGGGAGTAATAGCCTGTATAGGTATAGCATACAGACTTTCTGAAAAATATAATGTAGATGCGCTTACAGGGGCAGTGTTGTCTTTATGTACTTTCGTTCTTGTAACACCTTACAACATCCCGTTTTTACAAGACGGTAAAGAAATAGGCACTGTAGGCGGAATCGCATTTAGCTTTTTAGACAGCGGAGGATTATTCGTAGGTTTGATAATGTCAATATTTACTGTGGAAATATACAGAATAATTGTACAAAAAGATATTATTATAAAAATGCCTGACGGAGTACCTCCAGCAGTGGCAAAGTCATTCGCAGCCCTGATTCCGGGAATGATAATATTAACTGTAGTATGGATAATCAGACTTGGATTAATGTACACTCCATTTGAGGATATGCATAATATAGTAAGAGTAATACTGGTAGGACCGCTTACAAAAATCGGAGGAACATACTGGGGAGCTCTCGTAGTAACACTGCTTATTCACTTATTGTGGATGACGGGAATTCACGGTGCGGCCCTTATAATGGGAATAATCTCTCCGGTAACTTATAAGCTTATGGCGGAAAATAATGCTGCTTATATGGCAGGAGCAAGAGGAACAGAATTGCCTCACGTTGTAACAACACAGTTTTTTGATATATTCCAGTCAATGGGCGGATCAGGATCTACATTCTCACTTGCAATAATATTATTCCTCTTCTCAAAGAGCAAACAGCTGAAAGAAATAGGGAAACTGGCTGTAGGACCGGCATTCTTCAATATTAATGAACCGATTCTTTTCGGGCTTCCTATAGTAATGAACCCGCTTATGCTGATACCGTTTGTACTGTCACCGGTAGTGGTAATTACAATAACATACTGGTCAATGAAATTAGGACTGGTATCAAGACTCGCAGGTATAGCGATACCATGGACAACACCGCCTGTTCTCGGAGGAGCACTGTCTACGGCGAGTATATCCGGAGGGGTAATACAGGTAATAAGTATGGTATTGACTTTCTTTATATATTATCCATTCTTTAAAATAATGGATGCGCAAAAATTAAAAGAAGAGCAGGCAGCAGTTAGTGCATAAAAGGTGATAAAGTGATATAATATAATAAATATATATATTCAACTAACAAATTTTATATAAGGAGATGATGGTAACATGTCAAAAATTAAAATCGTAACTATTGGCGGAGGTTCCAGTTACACACCGGAACTGATTGAGGGATTTATTAAGAGAAGTGCGGAGCTTCCAATAAGGGAAATTTGGCTTGTTGACATAGAAGAGGGGAAAGAGAAGCTTGAAATAGTGGGGAATCTGGCAAAACGTATGGTAGAAAAAGCTGGACTGGACTGGCAGATACATCTGACTCTGGACAGAGAAGAAGCTTTGAAAGGTGCTGATTTCGTAACTACACAATTCAGGGTTGGTTTCCTTGATGCTCGTATAAAAGATGAAAGAATACCTTTTGAAAATGGTCTGCTTGGTCAGGAAACAAACGGTCCCGGCGGAATGCTGAAAGCATTTCGTACAATTCCGGTAATTCTTTCTATAGTTGAAGACATGAAAAGACTTTGTCCTGATGCATGGCTTGTAAACTTTACAAATCCGGCAGGAATGGTAACAGAAGCAGTATTGAAGTATGGAAAATATGAAAAAGTGGTGGGACTGTGCAATGTTCCTGTAAACCATATGATGAGCGAATCAAAGCTTCTTGGCAAGGATGCCAGTGAATTGTTTTTCCACTTTGCAGGATTAAACCATTTTGTATGGCACAAGGTGTACGATAATAAAGGTAATGATATAACAGGAGAAGTAGCTGCGAAAGTAATAAGTGAAGAAGAAGCAGGAGTGGCTAATATAGAAGTAATGCATTTTCTTCAGGATCAGCTTGATCACTTAGGAATGATACCGTGTTATTATCACAGATACTATTATCTTCAGGACGATATGCTTCAAAAAGGACTTGAAAGCTATAAAAATGAAGGAACTCGTGGTGAAGTGGTAAAAAGAGTGGAAGAAGAATTATTTGAACTATATAAAAATCCAGACTTAAAAGATAAGCCTACACAGCTTGAAAAAAGAGGCGGAGCATATTATTCAGATGCTGCATGTGAATTGATAAATTCAATACATAATGACAAAAAAATATTAATGGTAGTAAATACGCGTAATAACGGAACAATAGATGATCTTCCTTATGACTGTGCTATAGAAACTACTGCATATATAACTGCATCCGGTCCAAGACCTCTTAATTTCGGGAAATTTCCTACTGCACAAAGAGGATATATCCAGATAATGAAAGCAATGGAAGAACTTACAATAGAAGCGGCTGTAACTGGAGATTATAAAATAGCATTAGAAGCATTCATTACTAATCCTTTAGTACCTGGAAGCACTATCGGTAAAAAGGTATTAGATGAATTATTAATAGCTCACAAAAAATATCTTCCTCAGTTTAAAGATTTTTTTGACAAACAATAGATGAAAATCAGCCGTAATGGCTGATTTTATAATGAAAAAAGAACAGATGGAATAAATATTTATCAGGAGGTGTATTTAATGATACATAAAAAGCTGGATAATTTTCCGGAAGGATTTTTATGGGGATCAGCTTCGGCGGCATATCAGGTCGAAGGGGCATGGGATACTGACGGAAAAGGAAAGTCAATATGGGATGATTTTGTAAGAATTCCCGGAAAGACTTTTATGGGGACAAATGGTGATGTAGCTGTAGATCACTATAACAGATATAAGGAAGATGTGGCTCTCATGGCTGAAATGGGACTGAAAGCTTACAGATTTTCTATAGCCTGGGCAAGAATTTTTCCGGAAGGTACAGGAAAAATATGTCAGGAAGGTCTGGATTTTTATAATAATCTTATTGATGAACTGATAAAGCATGATATAGAGCCGATAGTTACTGTATATCACTGGGATCTGCCGCAGGCACTGCAGGATTTATACGGCGGCTGGGAAAACCGACAGATAATAGAGGACTTTAATAATTACTGTATTACTTTGTTTGAAAATTTTGGAGACAGAGTAAAATACTGGGTAAGCCTGAATGAACAAAATATTTTTATAGGACTGGGATATCTCAGAGCTATGCATCCGCCGGGTGTAACGGATTATAAAAGAATGTACGAGGCTAATCATATAGCCAGTCTTGCCAATGCAAAAGCGATAAAGTCATTTAGAAAAATAGTTCCGGACGGAAAGATAGGACCGAGCTTTGCTTTGAATCCGGGATATCCTGCCACATGTAATCCCGAAGATGTACTGGCATTTGAAGATGAAGAGGAATTAAACGCACACTGGTGGATGGATGTTTATGTATGGGGTGAATATCCTATAGCAGGAATGAAATTTCTCAAAGAAAAAGGATGGGCACCTACAGTTCTTGAGGGAGATACAGAACTTCTGAAAGAAGGAAAACCTGATTTTATGGGTGTTAACTATTACAGAACAGGAACATTTGAAAAAAATCCTCTTGACGGCGTGGGAATTGGAGGATTTAATACTACGGGGAAAAAAGGAACTACACAGGAAGAAGGAGTTCCCGGAGCATATAAAACAAAGAGAAATGAATATCTGGAAACTACCAACTGGGACTGGGAGATAGATCCTACAGGGCTTAGAATAGGAATGAGAAGAATAACAAGCAGATATAAGCTTCCGATCCTTATTTCGGAAAACGGTCTTGGTGAATTTGATAAGCTCGAAGAGGGAAATATAATTAATGATGATTACAGGATTGATTATATAGAAAAGCATCTCAGAGCCTGCAAAGAAGCAATTACTGACGGTGTAGACCTTATAGGCTACTGCACTTGGAGTTTTACCGACCTGTTAAGCTGGCTGAACGGATATCAGAAGCGTTATGGTTTTGTTTATGTGGACAGAGATGAACAGGATGAAAAAGAAATGGCAAGATATAAGAAAAAAAGTTTCTACTGGTATAAAGATGTAATAATGAATAATGGTAAAGATATATAGGTATTTGAGAACAGTTTAAAAAATGAAAGTAAAAAATGAAAAAATAGTGTATAAGTGCTATAATATAAATATCTAAAAAAGCAAAAGGCAGGTTCAAAAATGAATGATAAAAAGATAGTACTTTACATAGTAAGACACGGACAGACACTATTCAACAAGTTTTTAAGAATGCAGGGTTACTGTGATGCACCGCTGACACCTGAGGGAATAGAGGTAGCAGAGTATGCTGCAGAAGGAATGAAAGATATAAAATTCTCGGCGGCATATTCAAGCACAAGTGAAAGAGCAGCAGATACGGCTTTGATTTTATTACAGGAAAGAGGTCTGGATCTGACAATGTTAAAAGACTTGAAAGAGATGTTTTTCGGAGATCTTGAAGGAGAAAAATCTGCAACAGTAAAAAAAGAGCATCCGGGATTAATAGAAAAACTTCATGCGGGGAGAAAAGACTTCAAGTTTCCAAATGGTGAAAGTATTGATGATCTGGTGGAAAGACAGAAAAGGGCATATGATGAAATAATAGAGGAAAACAGGGAAACTGGCGGAAATATTCTGGTTGTTTCTCATGGGACATCTATTTTGAACTTTTTAAGAACTGTAAAGCCGGATATTGAAATAAAGGAACAGATACCAAACTGCAGTGCAAATATAGTAACATGGGAAGACGGTAAATTTACCGTGGAAGATTTCGGAATAACGAAATACATAGAAAAAGGCAGAGAAATAATGAAAGAAAGCAGCAGAGCCTGAAATTAACTGTGAAAGCCGGGGGAGCTGTTTGAGATAAGGAGAGGTCTTTGACAGAGTATCTGTGAAAAAATATACTGCTGCCAAAGACCTGAAGTTTCCGGAGGTGTAAATTTGAAACTGATAATTAATGCAGACGATTTTGGAAGAACAAGAGGAATAAACTATGGTATAGTAGAAGCTATAAAAAACGGTGTACTTTCATCTACTACAATTATGATGAATATGCCTTATGCGGAGCATGCAGTAAATCTTGCCAAAAAAGAAGGAATTACTTCGATAGGAGTTCATCTTACTTTTATAGAAAAGTCATTGTCTTTGGGTAAAACGCTCGTAGATAAAGACGGTATATTTAAAAAATATCCTGAATTAATGAAAGAAGCCGATATCGAAGAAATAAAAACAGAAATGAGAGTACAAATAGACAAGCTGATAAATATGGGGATAAAGCCTACACATCTTGACGGTCATCATCATGTTCATCTGTACAGCCTGAAAATGACAGAAGCGGTCTTTGCTGTTGCGAAAGAATATGATCTTCCTGTAAGAGTGGGGAGAACCGGAAGGACTACAAGAACCGGAGAGGAAATTATTATTCCTTCATTTTTGAAAACTATAGACTTGTTTGAAGACAGATATTATGCTGATAAAGTAGGAGCAGAGGACTTTAAAGCTTTCGTTGAGGATGCAATGTTATATGATGTGGTGGAATTAATGTGTCATCCTGCTTTCTTATGTACGGATACGCTGAAGAGTTCGTATAATTATCCCAGACTCACAGAGCTGGATGTTATTACAAGTGATGAAATAAAAGAATTTATCATAAGCCAAGGGATAGAGATAGCAGATTATTCTGTTTTGTAATTTTATAAAATATAAATCCTAAATAATTATTAGTAAACCTGTGAAATCTTATGCAGGTTTATTTTTTATGTGGTAGAATAGGGATAGTTTAATATGAATGAGATATTTTTCTGGAAATATCAACAGATAAATTTTTATTTGGAGGGAAATATTATGGAAGTCACTATAAGAGAATATTCAGAAAAAGATTTGGAACAAATGATAGAAATCTGGAATGAAGTTATTGATTCGGGAATTGCATTTCCTCAGACTGAGAGATTAACACTGCATGAAGCGGCTGTATTTTTTGCCGAACAGTCATTTACAGGAGCGGCTGTAAATGCAGATACACAGGAAATATTAGGGCTGTATACACTGCATCCGAATAATGTCGGTCGCTGCGGACATCTTTCAAATGCGAGCTATGCAGTAAAATCTGCAGCCAGAGGATTACATATCGGTGAAAAATTAGTGCTGCATTCTATAAAAAAATCAAAAGAGCTTGGTTTCAAAATTTTACAGTTTAATGCTGTTGTCAAAACGAATTACAGTGCGATTAAGCTGTATGAAAAGCTTGGATTTGTCCGGCTGGGGACAATACCGGGAGGTTTTTTAATGAAAAATGGAAAATATGAGGATATTATATTATTTTATCATGAGCTAAATTTAGAACAGAAAATTTAAATGAGAAATAATAAATTTATATCATATAGATTTTTTAAAATTAAAAAGTTTCATGAAAATGTGAGAAAATAAATTTATAAAAAAGTAGAGAAAATAATAAAAAAATATAAAAAAACAAACTTTAGAGCCAAATATACCAGATACGAATAATTACTCATACAGATGGTGTCAGAACAGGTTTTTACAAATAAAAATAAAAAAACAAAACAATTGTTTATTTTTTCCTTTTGTAGAAAAATTGACACTGCTGTATTTTCAGGGTAAACTTTTAATAGTGAATTTTTTTAAGGAGGTTTTTGCAATTAAGAAGTATTTTTCTTCCGAAGTATGTAATTGTCCCTGTTTATTTCAGGGAATTTAAATATATTACATAAAAAATTTTATCAGGAGGAAAGAATATGAAAAATGGAAAAAGAGTATTAGCATTAATTTTCATGGTATTTATGTCAGTTTTTGCTTATGCGCTGCCGGTAAAGGAAACAAAATTAAAAGCTCAGAACTGGGCACCGGATACTTATGCGGCTTTGAACAGAATGATTGAAAAAAACAGCATTAACAATCAGGATTATAACATCAGAAGCAAGCCTTATGCAGTATTCGACTTTGATAACACTACAGCTATGAATGACATTCAGGAAGCACTTTTGATTTATCAGCTGGAAAACCTGAGATTTAAGATGACACCGCAGCAGCTTGATGCAGCCTTGAAAACAGAGGTGCCAAAAGGCAGCTTTGCAGATGAATTCAAAAATTCAAAAGGTGAAAAGCTAAACATCGATATAGTTGCCGAGGACTGTGTAACAAGCTATACATGGTTATATAACAACTATAAAGAGCTTGGCGGAAAAGGGAATAAATCTCTGGCAGAAATAAAAAAAGCTCCGGAATATACAGATTTTATAACTAAGGTTCGTTATCTGTATGATGCAATAGGAGGAACATTCAGTGCTGATATAAGTTATCCGTGGGTGACATATCTGTTCACAGGAATGACTTCAGAAGAAGTGCAGAAGCTGGCAGAGGATTCTACAGATTACTGGCTGAAAAGAAACGACTATAAGAAAGTAACATGGACAAGTCCTAAGGAAAGACCGGGAAAAGCCGGGATAGTAAGCGTAACATATAAGACAGGTCTTCGTATAATGCCTGAAATGACAAATCTTTACAATACGCTGATGGATAACGGGATAGAAGTTTATGTATGTTCTGCTTCATTTATTGATGTAATTGTAGTAGCTGCGACTAATCCTAAATACGGATTAAATGTAAAAAGAAGTAATGTATTCGCAATGCAGCTAAAAACTGACGACAAAGGAAGATATATAAATCAGTATGATTATAATAATTACTTCCAGACTCAGGGAGCAGGAAAATCGAAAACTATTGATAAGTTTATCAGACCGAACCATGGCGGAAAAGGGCCGATACTTGTAGCAGGAGACAGCGACGGCGACTATAATATGCTGTCTGATTACAAGGATATGCAGGTTGGTTTAATAATTAACCGTGTTAAAGGCGGACCTATAGGTGAGCTTTCCAAAAAGGCAGAGGCAAGTATGGGGAAAAGCAATGCAGTATATTATCTACAAGGACGTAATGAGAATACTGGATTATTTATTCCGACAGAAAAAACAATACTTTTGGGAAGTAAAGCGGAACAATTAGTTAAATAATAAAAACAGGTTGGTATGGAGACTATTACAACGGAGTGATGGTCTTTTTTATTTTAATTAATATTTATGAAGAAGTATAAGAGTATTTAGATATAAATTTGAAAAAATATAGAAATTATGATAAGATAGAACGATCATTTTAAAAAGGAGAGATTTATGAAAAACAAAACAAAGTTATTAATTGGTTTATTCGTTGTACTTACAATAGTTTCATGTAAAGGGAAAGAGGAAAAAACAGATTCGGCTGATACTGCTGCCCAAACTGAGACATCTTCAGCTCCGGCTAAGGAAGAGGCAAAAGGAAAGCTCTCAAAAGAGCAGGAAAATGCACTGGTATTCGGGGCAGTATTAACTACAAGAAACGATATGTCTTTTGATGACTTAGAGGCTGAGGAATATAAAGATGCAAGTATTCAGGTGTTAAGAAGCGCGTGGAAAGTAACTGATACAGCAACTGCAAAGGAAACTTTGGAGAGTCTTCTGGCAGAGGGGCACAGAGCAGAAGGAGATCCTATGCTGACAGAATTAAGAACACCGGAAGCAGCTGAAAAAAATACGGAAGAATTTCAGGCTTATGAAGATGTAAAGAAAAATCTTGTAGATAACTATGGTTACACAGCAGAGCAAGTAGACGGAATCAAGACAATAAGTGCATGGGATTATGACAGACTTGTAAATGTGGCGAGATTTTCACACAGTGCAGGTTATATAACTGAGCAGGAAATGTGGGATTATATTAATAAAGCTGTGACTCAGGCTAAAAATGATTATAACAGCTGGGAGGAATACTTCGCAGGTGTTATGTTAGGAAGAACAATTGTTTACGGACAGCCGTTTGCAGACAGTAAGGCACAGGCTGACAAGCTGCTTAAAGATGCTGACAGTGTTTATAAAACACACCCATTTAAATAAAATTTAGTATTTTTGTATAAGTTGGATTGGATTAATACAGACTTTGGACGGGAAATATTGTATTTATTATATTTTCTGTTTTGAAGTGTTGTTTTTATTCAATCCTTTTTTATTGTAGGAAAATAAGTGCTGTATTTATTGCAATTATATGGAAACTATTGTATATGTGAAAATAAATTTTATCTTTTTAAAGAGTTTCTTTTTATATGATTATGTAAAAAGCAGACATAAAATCAGAACAACAATAAAATTGACATATATGCCTATTCAATGTATAATTTTTCTTAAGATGTCAAAAAAAGGTGATGAAATGATGGGAAATAATCAAAAGAAGAAAATAAACATAAGCTTTGAAAAATATACACAAAATGAAGAAATAACAAAGAAGACAGCTGATAAAATAATCAAAGATAATTTCAAGGCCTTAAAGTATTTGAGTGATAAATAATGGATAAAAAATTTTTCAGTAAAGAATCAGAAGGTATTTATAAGCTGATATGTTCAATAAATAAAGGAATAATGGAACACCCTGATCTGGAGTCATTCCCAAAGCATGAAATTAGAAATGAGAACTCTCTGATTTACACATGCAATACTGTCTTTTCCAATAAGCCGTTTACAGATGAAGAATATTATAACGGAATACAGGAAAAAATAGCATTTTTGATATTCAGTCTTAATAAAGGACATTCATTTATAGATGGAAACAAAAGAACAATAGAATCTATAATTATGTTCTTTATAGAAATGAATCAGGACTTATTTGAAGAGGAATTGGTAGATGATTTTTTCAGAGGAAGGCTGGCATCATTTCTTGTGTATATGCTGGAAAAAGAGTCCACTTTTGAAACAGTTCTTGAATGGGCTAAAAAAGAGCTTGTTCTTTTATAAAATTAATATAGGTAAATCAACTAATATAAGGAAGTTTTTAATAATATTATGTGTATAGTAACTATGTAAGATCAGCCAGTGAAATAATCTTGTTATTTTGGGAGGAATTATGAAGGGTACTGTAGCGGAAATTTTTGAAACACATCCTGAGTATTGGGGTCTGACAGGAGATCTGCATTTATGGGAGGATTTGAAGGAATTTTTTTCCAATATGTCTCTTCCTTATTCTGTGGAGAGATTCACCGAAAATTTTTATATTTTTTATAAGCTGACTTCCGGATATGAAATAAAAGAGGGTGTTGAGCATTATATTCCGGGATATGACAAAGGCGGAGCATCAGGCGGAATGATAAACAGCAGCTTCTGGCTGGAAAAAGGTCTTCCTGTACTGACTGAACGGCTGGAAAAACTTAATAAAAAATATGAAAGAAAAAAGAATAAATAGTTTTAAAAATTTGAGAGGAGCATAAAATGAAAAATAAAAGGTATTTAGCATTGGTATTGGTTATTCTGGGAGCTCTTATTTTATCGTGCGGTTCAAAAGAAGATAAAACAGGGCTGGGGACGGAGACAAAAACAGAAAAAAAAGAGAAGGCAAAATACAGCTTTGAGCTGAGTGATGAGGATCTGGCAACAGCGCATTCGAAGTTTCAGACAGAAATAGTGGATAACAGCTTTCAGGGAGACGGAAAGCCAATGACACCTCCCAAGGATAAATTTTTACTTATAAATTATGAAGCAAAAGACGGTAATATGGATGCATTTCTGACACCTGATCCAAAAGACGGGAAAAAGCATCCCGCGGTAATATGGCTTATAGGCGGATATGGCGGAATCGGGGATGATGATTATTTCTGGACAGATCAGCCGGCAGAAAATGATCAGACAGGAAGAGCATTCAGAGATGCGGGAATAGTAATGATGGTGCCGAGCTTTAGGGGAGAAAATGCCAATCCGGGAATTTATGATATGTTTTACGGGGAAATAGAAGATTTGGAATCAGCAAGAGAATATCTTTCAAAAATACCTTATGTTGATCCTGACAGAATTTATGTGGCAGGACACAGCACCGGCGGAACAAGAGCATTATTAGGTAATGAATATTCAAAAGGATTCAGGGCCGCGTTTTCTTTAGGGGGAATACCTGATTTGGAATTACGTCTGAAAGGGTCAATGCGTGTAGCAATTCCTTTTAATACAAAAAATCCAGAAGAGCTTAAAATAAGATCACCGAGAACCTATATGAAGTCACTTCAGTCTCCTACATTTTATTTTGAAGGGGAAGCCGATTACTGGTATGAGTTTGACGAGATGAAAAAAATTGCTCAGGAGAATAACATTCCTTTGTATATTTATGATATAAAAGGCGGGGATCATTTTAACATAATTACTCCTGTGACAAAAGTAATAGCAGAAAAAATATTGAATGATACCGGAGAGAAAGTTAGTATTACATTTACAAAAGAAGATATAGCAAAAATAGAAAATGGTTTAAAATAACTGATAAATTTTCACTTTTTGTTTCGGGCTTTAATTTAAGCTATTAAAGAAGAATACTATTTGCCTTGCAGATAGTATTTTTAAAAAACAGGAACCGGAGTTTTTCCGGATACAAAAATAACCTATAACTGAAGGGAAAAACATGGGGATAGAGAATCTGAAAAAGAAGTTTATGAGTATACAAAGATCACTTGCAGGAAAAATAGAGCTTAAAAATAACTTTAAAATGGAAGATATAAAGCTCGTGGCAGGAGTAGATCTCGGTTACTGGGATCAGGGCGGGAAACATTTCGCTGTCTGCTGTATAGTTGTAGTGGATTTTTACAGCAGAGAGGTAAAAGAGAAGGTATGGAGCAGCGGAGAGATAACAGTTCCTTATATTCCGGGATTTCTCGCATTCAGAGAGTTACCGCTGGTAATGGAAGCTAAAGCTAAGCTGGTTAGTGATCCCGATATTTATATGTTTGACGGAAACGGATATCTTCACTATACTCATATGGGAATAGCTACACATGCATCTTTTCATCTTGAAAAACCTACAATAGGAATAGCAAAGAGCTATTTGAAAATAAAAAATACAGAGTTTATTATGCCTGAAAATACAGAAGGTTCTTATACGGATATTGTGATAAACAATGAAGTATACGGCAGAGTATTGAGAACCCGGAAGGATGTAAAGCCTGTATTTGTCTCATGCGGGAACTGGATAGAGCTGGATACTGCCATGGAGATAACCATGAGCTTTATTAACGGAGAAAGCCGGCTTCCTGTTCCTGTAAGACTGGCTGATCTTGAAACCCATGTGATGAGAGAGGAATTAAGTGAAAACGGGAATGTTTAATAATCATAAAATAGAGAAACTTATAGAAAAAAGATGACAAGCTGCATCCTAATGATCCAAGTGTATACAGAATATGGGAAGAACTGGCTGAAATTTTTTCAAAGGATGAGAAGACTACAATAGAATATTTTGAGAGATATTGTAAAGAAGATGAAGCATATTGGATATCTGAGGTTTTTGACGATATATCCGAAAAGCTGCAAAGCTGGAAATTTATAGAATGTCTGGAAAATCTTCAGAAAAAATATCCGGATATAGATATGCAGATTGATATAGATTATGCCAAAAAAGCCATGGAATAAAAATATAAATTATAAAATGCACCTATGAAGTTATAGAAGGGTGCATTTTATATTGAGAAATAGATATGAGAATTTTAAATTTTATAAATAAACTTCACAATAAAAACAGAATCTATCTTAAGGATTTTCAGAATAATATTATGAATAAGCTTCGTATAAGAAGACTGTTTTCCATAGAAAAAACTGTATAATTCATAGGAAAGACTGAGATATTCAAGTAAAGATCTGTTCTCTGTGTGGTTTTTCAGTTCTTTTATTACATCAGACTGAAAAGTATAAAAATTGGAATATTCCTTTTCATAATAATTCACAATATTCAAATCTTCATAAATATCAATTTTTCCGTTAAAAACTTTTTCAAGAAATCTGTCAAAATTTTGTGTATAGCTTTCGATCGAAAAAATAATCTCTTTTTTTACTGTTTCTGTATCTTTTATTTTCAAGGCAGAGCTGACAAGCTCCAGAAGCTTTTTGTAATTTTCCGTATGATCCTTTGCAAGGGAAATAAGATGATTAATATCAGGATTTTCCTGAATTGATTCAAAGTCATCAAATAAAATCTTTAATCCGGAAATACGTCCGTCCTTTTTTATCTTCTCATAAGAAAAATTAAATCTGGAAAACAAATTCACATCATAAAAAATTTTTTTTAAGATATATCTCTCAAAATCATAAAACCTGTCATATGCATTTTCAATCATTAATATATTTTTCAAATCTGAAATAGATATGATGATTTCATTTTCAGTATCTTTTTTTCTTTTCAAAATTTCAAGAAAGAACAAAGGTGAGCTTTTCTCATTAAAAAGAAAAAAGGATTTGAAATCATAGTTATAAAATTTAGTTCCAAAATTAAAGGATTCTGTAATTTCATGTGAAAGATAAAAGGAAAGACTTTCTGAAACATTAATAACACTGGCAAATAAAGAGGAGAAACCGCATAAATTTTTTAGGCAGTAGGTTACTCTTTTTTTTGAGAGTTTTTCCAGAAAAATATTCAGATCCTTTTTTTCTTCATTTAATATTGCGGGAATTTTTTCAAATGAAAGTTTTACAGGATTCTTTCTGTATTTTTTATATGTTTCGAAAACATAAAGTAAAAGCTTTTTTTCACGTGAAGTTATCCGCGGGCTGATATCCACATAATAGTGCCTTTCAGATAATAACGAAAAATCTTGATTCATATTTTTTTCCTTTTTTTAAAAATTTTTTGTTCGGAGTAAAGACGAAAAAAAGTCGTTTGAATTTTCCCTGAACTGTATATAATCAAATAATGATATTTAAGAAAGACGAAAAAAAGATGTAATAAAGTGTAAAGAACCCTTATTTGACAATGGTTTGAGATCAGGGTATATATTGGGTATGAAAAAACTTTAGAGTGCTATGTCTAATTATAGAACTTTAAAATAAATTTTTCAATTAAATTTATAAATAAAAACAGGAGGTTTATTTTATGGAATTTATTACTAATTTTGCACAGAGTTTTATAGCATTATTTCAGGAAGCAGGACTTACTCTCGTGGGAATGGTAAAAGGCTCTGTACCAATGCTTATAGTACTTCTTACCACAATTAATTTTATTATCAAGATTATAGGAGAAGATAAAATCAATAATGTGGCAAGAATTTTTGGTAAGTCAAAGATACTTACATATGGAATACTTCCGAGCTTTGCATGGTTCTTTTTCAGCAGTCCGGGTGCTCTTACAGTAGGGAGATTTCTTCCGGAAAAATGTAAGCCGGGATATCAGGATGCCTTAGGGGCAACAGCCCATCCGCTTACAGCCTTATTTCCCCATGTTGTTCCGTCTGAGCTTTTTATCTGGCTTGGTGTGGCAGAAGGGATAAAGAAGATCGGACTCCCTGTTTCAGGACTTGCAATAAGGTATATTATAGCCGGAGTAATTGTCGGATTAATGAGAGGGTTTATTACCGAAATAATATTTGTATTTTTATCAAAGAGAAGAAATGTACAGGCTAAGACTGCATAAATCCGGAAGAGGTGTAATATGATTTTATATGAAGCAGATATAACAAGTGTGGGCAAATTTACAGAAGAGAGCTGTGAAGAGGGGTATTTAATAACTTTTATAAACAGCGGTCCCGAAGACTTTAAAGATTACTGTTTGTGTCTGGAAGTCAAAAAAGGTCTGACAGGTGATGTAAAAAAAGGTAATTTAGTCTATTTTGATAATGAAGTTTTTATCATAACTGCTGTGGGCAGCAAGGCTGCGGAGAATCTCAGGGAACTCGGACATCTGACTGTTAAGTTCTCAGGAAGTGATGAGGCTGAAAATCCAGGAGATATAGCAGTAAATAAAGCCGGATCAGCTCTTGCTGTAAAAAATCTAAAGAAATTTATAATAAAAGATGATTTCTAAAAGAAACAAGGAGGAAAAATGGAAAAAATACTTAAGGTATCCAGAGGTTCCAACGGATGGGGCGGACCGCTTTATTTGAAAAATGAACCCGGAAAAAAAATAGTGTCAATGACTGGAAATTTTATAGATCCTGTGGCTGAAAAAATCGGGGAAATGCTGGGATTGGAAGTAGTCAACGGTTTTAAACACACACCTCAGGATACTGAAATACTTTGTGTAATAATAAACTGCGGAGGAACACTAAGATGCGGGATATATCCTAAAAAAAGGGTGCCTACTATTAATGTGACACCTGTAGGGAAGTCAGGGCCTTTAGCTGAATTTATACTTGAGGATATATATGTTTCAGATGTGCGAGAGGGTAATCTGGAATTGGTTTCCGGCGTAAAAGAAAACGGGACGGCAGAAAAAAGTACTAAAGACAGTATAGAAGATGCTGTGGTAAAAAAAATGGAGAGTATGGAAAGAACGGAAAAGTTTTCATTTTTGAGACTTATTGAAAAAATCGGATTAAATATAGGAAATGTAGTGACATTATTTTTTCAGTCAGGCAAAGAGGCTGTGGATATAATGATAAAAACTGTTGTTCCTTTTATGGCATTTATCAGTGTGTTTATAGCAATAATAAATTCTACTGCCATAGGAACAACAATAGCAAAGCTTCTTACTCCGCTTTCAGGCTCTATTATAGGTCTCGTAGTACTGGCGCTTATATGTGGTATTCCCTTTTTGTCGCCTATATTAGGACCCGGAGCTGCTATTGCACAGGTAGTGGGTGTTCTTATAGGGGCTAAAATTGGTGCGGGAGAAATAAGTCCTGTATTTGCATTGCCGGCACTGTTTGCAATAAATGTTCAGGTCGGTGCGGATTTTCTGCCTGTGGGAATGTCTATGCAGGAAGCTAAACCGGAAACTATAGAAATAGGAACCCCGGCAGTTCTTCTTTCACGTCAGCTGACAGGGCCGCTTGCAGTTATTATAGCGTATTTAATAGGTTTAGGATTATTTTAAGCATTCGGAAAAGATATTTTGAGAAAGGAAGATGGTAATAATGAAAAGAATAAAAGCAGCAGTGGTAGGAGCAGGTATATACGGTTCACACCATATAAATGCATATTTAAATAATGACAAAACCGAGCTTGTGGGAGTATGTGATCTTGATCCCGAAAAGCTGGATATGGTAAAAAAGGAATATAGTATAAATACTTATACTGATCTTGAGGAAATGATAAAAAAGGAAAAACCGGATGTAATTTCAATTGCAACACCTGATCCTTATCATTTCGTACCGGCTAAAGCTGCAATAGAAAATAATATAGATATATTGGTGGAAAAGCCGCTGGCTACAAGCAGAAAAGAATGTGAGGAGCTGATAAAGCTTGCAGAAGCTCATAATGTAAAAGTAGGAGTAGATTTTCATAAAAGATGGGATCCGGCCTCTATAAATCTAAAGCTGGAACTGGAAAAAGAAGATACAGGCAAGATAGTAAGAGGATATGTCAGTATGGATGATATTATAGACGTTCCTGTGAACTGGCTGCCGTGGTCGAAAAACAGCTCGCCGGCATATTTTCTGGGCGTGCACTGCTATGACTTGATAAGATACCTTATAGAAGATGAAGTAACAGAGGTATATGCTGTAGGATCAAAAGGTGTGTTATCAGGAATGGGTATAGACACTTATGATAACGTACAGGCAATATTGAAATTCAGTAAAGGGAGTACATGGACAGTAGAAAATTCATGGATACTTCCGGATAAATTTCCAAAGTCAAACGACGGAAGAATGTTTATAGTTACCGAGAAAAAATATCTCAGAAGTGATTCGCAAAACAGAGGGGTGGAATTTTTCAGTGATACAAAAACGCAGACTCCGAACTCTTATTTTATTACATATAGAAATAACAAAGCCTTTGGATTCGGAATAGATCCTATAAATGATTTTGCCGACAGTATTATCAGCGGGGAAAAATTTATGGCAAATGCTGTTGACGGACTTGAAGCCACTAAAATAGCAGATGCGGTACATGAGAGTATAATTACGGGAAAACCTGTGAAACTGGAAAGATAAAAAGCTTATACGGTTAAAATATATTGTAGAATGCAGAAAAAAGCTTAAGATATCAGAAGCTGAGTTCTTTAAAATGATATCTTAAGCTTTTATATTATTGATATTCTGCCGATTTTGCATATCCGGATTCATCAACAGGTCATGAAAATAAAATCAGGAGATTCTGCGACAGAAAGTGATATTTTATTTGTTGTTAAAGAGCGGGGAAGCAATATATCTGAAAAAAGTATTTTCAAATTCTTCCGCATTAATGTCAAAAAAGTCCTGCAGATAAAACTTTTTCACATCTATTGTATTAAGGATGCTTATTGAAGTCATCCATAAAATAAGCACAATTTCATCAGGATTCTTATCCTTAAAAAAACCGGGATTTAGTTCGATAATGATTTCTTTTAGAATTAAATGTATTTTCTGGCCCCATTCGTAAGATTTTTTCAGATATTCATCAGTGGTACTGATATCTTCTTTTTGATTTTCATACATAGTAATAATTTTAAAATAAAGATTTTTTTCTGTTTTGAAGTTAATTAACGCACTCCAAAGTGCATTTAATTTTTCTTTGGGCTTAAGTGAAATAAATTCCTTTTTTTGTATAAGTACATAAAAATATTCATACATATCTTTATTAGCCCTGTACAAAATAGCATTATAAAGCTCTGTTTTTGAAGAAAAATATGTATAAACAGTTCTTTTGCTGATTCCGGCACTTTTGGCTATAACGTCTATGGTTGCATTTTCAATACCAAGCTCTGAGAAAAGTTTCTCCGCATGATCTATGATATTATCTTTTTTTAGTTCACTTATTTTTAGTTTCAGCTCTTCTTTCATAAGCAGACTCCTTTATATTTATAATAATTTTAAATATTTTATATTAGTATAATACTTATGAAGAAAATTGTAAATAGCTGATGTATTAAAAATCAAAAATAAAACCTGAGCTGAGAGAAAGTCTGTCATAATCGAATTTATTTTTATAATATTCAGAATTATTATGCGAGGAATTATTTCTTTTGTACATGATATCCCATGTGATTTTACTATATTGGACACCAAGTCCTGCACCATAATATATGTCATCATCAAAATTTCCGGAATTATATGAATAACCTACATCTGCTTTTACATAGCTCTTAAATTTACCGCTTTCAAAAAAAGCATATCTGGCAGTAGCATACAGAGGAATAGAGTTAAACCCGTCTATATCATTTCCGTTAATTCTTTTTTGGTATTGAAATGCGATTCCGCCGCCTATTTCAAGATTGTTAATTACTTCTTTTCTGTATTCTACTGCTACTTCCATTGCAGGAAATTTTGTTTTAAGCGTATCCTCCTCAGTATGATACTGCCCTTCAAAATACCCTCCGTTTCTTATCTCGATAGTGTCTGAAAATACTGCACTTCCTAATACGGCTAACAGTATAAGCATTGTTTTTTTCATTGTTTTTCCTCCTTTGTATTCGGTATTTCGGTATTATCCAAAATATCTTTTATGTTTCTTCTTACTTTTTTTACTATTTTATTATTAGCAGAATAACCTGTTCTCAGAATCATTTTTACTTCTCCGTTTATGTTCAAATCATTGCTGATATTGCTTTTATATGGCTCTTCTTCCAAAATCTGACTCAAAGGCTGTATTTTTATATCTGCATCAGCAGCATTCAGCCATATGTTTTCCAGAATGATTCCCGCACGGATATTTTCCTTTACGGAATTGTCTTTTGCGATAACAAGTAAAAAGCCGTCTGCAGTATCTGTCTGAGTTTTTATAAGTTTTAATTCCTCATTCAAAAACTTTATATTCCGTACTTTTTCTCTGTTATAAAAATTATAATAAAAAAATTTTTTTAGTGGACCCATGCCGAGCATTTCAGCGCTAAAGCCATCTTTTTTTGCCTCAGTTTCCTTATCGGAAAATCTAAACCACTCACTGAGTTCATTTCTTTTGTCCTGATTATGACCCTGTGTTTCATAAGCTCTCATTGTATTTTCCCTGATATATTGGTATGAGGAACTGTCTTTGGGGAAATAAATTACACTGTCTTCATATCCTGCAATAATTTTATTTATTTCCTGAACAGGAATTTTTTTCTTTGAGAATTTCTCCTTGGATGTTTTTCTTTTTAAGAGAAGATTTTCAAATTTTTGAACCGAATCTGAAAAAGATTCAGTTTCTATTCCTGAAAATGAAACATATACAACAGAATTATCAGGAGCAGTTTCATTGTAGATATTATATTGCAGATTCAGCCCTAATATTTCGGAACCCCGTATAATATTAGCCAGAAAAGAACCAATGGATATAAGAGATTCTCGGCTGTCGGGATCAACATAATTCAGGTTTCTTTCCTTATCTAAAATTATGAGAAATTCGTTATCAGACAGAATTCGTACCTTCCACATCTGGGCATTATGAGAACTGGGAGCCAGAGTACCATAATAAAGAAGTTTTTCTAAAACAGGATTCTGCTTTAAAAATTCATCCTGTGAAAAAGCTTTTGCACATGTAATCTGCATAATGTGCAAAAACATCAATAAAATCAAAGTTTTTTTCAAATTTTCTACCTCCTGAAACTAATAGTGTTATTTTTTGCATTATAGTGCAAAAAAATATTTTTGTCAAATAAAAAATTTAAAAAATAAAAAAAATTGTTTTTTTAAAAATTTCATGTAAAATCATAGACTTAATAATTAAAAAGCTTTATAATATATTAAATAGAGTAAATAACTGGGAGGCTGTATGAGTAAACTGGATTATGAAAAACTGGGTTCGTTTTATCTTGGAAAAAAGTATGATTTCGGGAAAAAGGAGCTTACTAATGAATATTATTTATATGATTCCAAGGATCTTACCACACACGGACTTTGTGTGGGTATGACCGGAAGCGGGAAAACGGGACTTTGTCTGTCACTGATAGAGGAAGCGGCAATAGACGGAATACCTGTTATAGCAATAGATCCCAAAGGTGATCTCGGGAATCTTATGCTGAGCTTTCCTGACCTGAAGCCGGAAGACTTTCTTCCGTGGATAAGTCAGGAGGAGGCAGATAAAAAAGGAATGACACTTGAAGAATATGCCAAATCCACTGCCGAATTATGGAAAAACGGACTTCAGAGCTGGGATGAGGACGGGGAAAGAATAAAGCTTTATAAAGACAGTTCGGATGTGGTTATTTATACTCCGGGAAGCAAGTCAGGTATCTCTGTCACGGCATTAAAATCTTTTGATGTTCCCGCACAGCTGATAATGGAAAACAGCGAGGCATTGAATGAAAAAATACAGACAACTGTATCCGGAATATTGTCACTTATAGGAATAGAGGCCGATCCGCTTCAAAGCAGAGAACATATACTTATTTCCAATATTTTGTCATATTCATGGTCAGAGGGAAAATCACTTACACTGGCAGATCTTATACGTCTTATACAGCAGCCGCAGTTTAGCAGTATAGGTGTTTTTGATCTGGAAAGCTTCTTTCCGCAGAAGGACAGAATGGCACTTTCAGTGAAAGTAAATTCAATTCTTGCTTCGCCGTCTTTTTCTGTATGGCTTGAGGGAGAAAGCCTTGATATAGGGAAATTTCTTTATACCAAAGAGGGAAAACCAAAAATTTCCATATTTTCAATAGCACATTTATCTGATAAAGAAAGAATGTTCTTTGTAACAATGCTTCTGAACGAATTGGTGGCATGGATGAGAACACAGCAGGGAACTTCCAGTCTGCGAGCACTTTTCTATATGGATGAAATATTCGGATATTTTCCTCCTGTTTCAAATCCGCCTTCAAAACAGCCTATGCTTACTTTACTGAAGCAGGCAAGAGCATTCGGACTGGGCGTTATGCTGGCAGCGCAGAATCCTGTAGATATTGATTATAAAGGGCTTTCCAATATAGGAACATGGTTTATAGGAAGGCTTCAGACTGAAAGGGATAAAAGCCGTATGATAGAGGGTCTTAGAAGCATTAATTCGGAAATGGACAAGGGCGGTCTTGAGGATATAATATCAGGGCTTGAAAACAGAACATTTCTTGTAAGCAATGCGAACGGAAGTAATGCCGAGATATTTCAGACAAGATGGGCGCTGAACTATCTGAGAGGACCTATAACAAAGCCTCAGATAGAAATTTTGATGAAAGATAAAAAGTCTGAAATTTCCAAAGCAGCAGATTCTGGAATCACAGAAAATAAAAATGTTTCATCAGCAGTGTCGGGAAGTAAGCCGGTTCTGCCGCAGGACGTAAAGGAAGTATTTTTTCAGCCGCAGAAATATGCAGGCAGCAGCGGAAAGCTGATATATAAACCGTTTATATACGGCGAAGGCAAGGCACATTATGTAAAAGCACCTGATATTGACATATGGGATACGGGCAGTTTTCTGATACCTGTAGATGACGAGGCAGCAGTATTTAATGAAAACGAGCGTTTGAAAACTGCTAATTATACATCAGAGGCAGACGGGAATTTTATATTTGAAAATCTTCCGGCAGCTGTATTGGGAAAAAATACTTTTTCAAAGCTGGAGAAGGCATTTAAACAGTTTTTATATGAGGCAAATCCCGTGGATTTGTTTTACAGTAAAGATTTCAAAGCATATTCAGCTCCCGAAGAGGATGAGGGGACTTTTAGAGGAAGACTGTCACATCTGATGCGTGAAAAGAAAGACGCGGAAATAGAAAAAATAAGAGAAAAATACTCGTCTAAAATTAATACCCAGAAAGAAAAATTAAGAAAATTAGGTCAGAGTATAGATAAAGAAAAAGAAGACTATAAGCAGAAAAAAATGACTAATATTGTGGATATAGGAGCTACAGTTTTCGGAGCCTTTCTCGGAAAAGGCAAAAAAGTAAGTACGGGACGTGCAGCCACTGCATTAAGAGGTCTCGGAAGAACCGGGGGTGCAAAGGCCGATGTGGAGAGAGCAGAGGAAGAGTACGGCATACAAAATGAAAAATTAAAAGAGATAGAAGCAGAGTTTCAAAAGGATGTTGATAATATACAAAATAATTTTAATGCGGATAATCTTTTGGTGGAAAAAGTTTCACTGCCTCCCAGAAAAACAGATATTACAGTACAGAAATTTTTTATTGCATGGATTCCTTATTCTGTTAATGAAAGCGGAGAGCATACAAGGCTGATATAGAGCTTCTTACTTCCGGAAATTTTTAGTCAGATAAAAAGTCAGTATTTTTTACTGCACTTATTATTTTATAAATAATTCGAATAGTTTTAGATTTATGTGAGGAGGTATTTAATGAGTAAAGAGATAATTGAAAAAGCCGGTAAAATCATTCAGACACATACCGGTAAAAATGCAGCCGAAGGGTCAGAACCATATTGTGTACTTGCTCTTATTGATCTGGAGGGATACCCGACAGCTTCGGCAATAACACCGGCACAGGCTGAAGGTATTGAAAAAATAAGCATGTGTACCGGACTTAGCAGCAATAAAGCAGAAAGAGTCAGAAAATGCAATCGAGCGGGTATATGTTTTTCCAGTCTTGAATATAACATAACTTTAACGGGGACAATTGAGATAATAACAGATCCAAAAGTAAAAAAAGAAATGTGGTATGAAGGATTAAAGCATCATTTCAGCGGACCGGAAGATCCTGAATACTGTGTTCTTGAGTTTAAGACTGAAAAATATAATCTTTTTGTAGACTGGCAGGAAATAACTGGGAAATTATAATTGTTATAAAGGGTGCTGTGATTTTACCGGAAAATATTAATATAAAATCACAGCATATAAAAATGAGTATGGTAACAAGTCCGCTGTTTATGAACTTGTTACCATACTAGGTAGAGAATTTATTTTCAGGTGCAGTATTTCAAAAAAGGATCAAACAGAAGAGCTTATAAGCTTCTCTTTAAAAAATAACTGGACAAGGCTTTTTTTATTCAGGTAGTACCGGATGATAATTTTTAAATCAGAGTTTTTATATTCAAAAATTTCATTGTCCCGGAGATTTCTTATGGCTGTAACAATATCAAGCGAATAGAGCTCTTCAAGAAGGGGTGTAACATAGAGAATTTTATTCAGATATTTGTACAGATCATTATATAAGACCAGTGAGTTTTTATATAATTCATATTTTTCAAAAAATAATACAAAATTTTCTCTTTTATTTTTTTCAAATTCTGCGGAATCATACATTAATGCTTTTTTCAGCAGGTAATCAAAATTTCCGTCATCCTTTACAGTATCAGCAAAAGATGCATTAACACAGACATAATCATACCCTTTTTTTATTATATAACCGGAAATAAGACTGGTTATAAATTTCGGATCATCTATTTTATTTTTCAATGACTTCATTACCTTTTTTGCAAGATTATAGCTTGTATTATATATGCTGTTCTCATTTTTTGTAAAAAAGAAGTTGATCAGGGTATTAGATGACTTGTGTCTCTGATATTCTATTTTTATATCTGAAAACAGATTGATATCTTTTATTATTTTTTTTAGTATGTATTTTTCAAAATCAAAAAATCTGACATAAGCATCTTTCAATCCGAGAATATCTTTCAGTTCAGTCAGTGATAATGATAAAAAGTCTCTTGGTGCAGTAGAGTTAATATATTCATATAATTTCAGCGAAGCGGGTTCCTCCATAAATATATATTTCTCAAAATTATAACAGGAGAAAAAATTCTTTTCCCTGAATGACATTTTTAATTCCTGTGATACAGAAATTCCTGTTTTGTTGTTTCCATGAAAATATGAATTTATTATGGAAAAGAATCCTGAATAAAGAATATCATCATTTTCGGAAATAGTATATCTGATCTTCTTTGACATTAGTTTCTCAAAGAATACGGGGATTTGGGAATCGTCTTTGTAATTAAGCGCTTTTTTCAGATTTTCCGTATCAAAAAATAAATATAATGAATCAGAATCAAAATTAAAGTACAAAATCTCCAAAAACTTCTTTTCATTTTTGGAAAAATTTCGATCTAAATCTATATTTACAATAAAATTTTCAAAATTTTTTTCAAAAATATTTTCTAAAATTGCTTCCATATACACCTCACCAGTAAAAGAAAAACGAAATTTTTTATTATTATTTTCTATAAAAAAAATATGCGAAAATATATTTTTTATTAATTATAACATTTTCTACGAACAAAAACAAAAATAAATTCGTAAATTATTTTTTCTATGGTTTATTTTTTATTTTTTAATTATAAATCTAAAAATAATATTTATTTAAAGTTATTAAATTAAAATTCATCTTTTGATATTGACAGAATAATAAAATAAAGGTAGACTAAAATTGAAAAAAGTCAACTCGGTAAAATTTAATAATTAACTATAAAAATAAATATTTGTTAATTTTAAAATAATATAATAAATTTTTTTAGAGGTGGTAGAATGTTAAAACAAGTACAGAGATTTGGAGGAGCAATGTTTACGCCGGTAATGCTGTTTGCGTTTGCCGGTATGGTTGTAGGACTTACAATATTATTCAAAAATCCGGATATATTTGGAAATCTGGCAACTCCCGACCATATGTGGTACAAAATATTTCAGGTGGTGGAAGAAGGAGGATGGACAGTCTTCAGGCAGATGCCGCTGTTATTTGCAGTAGGACTGCCGATAGGATTGGCAAAAAAAGCACATGCAAGAGCATGTTTGGAAACATTAGTATCATATCTTACATTTAACTATTTTCTAAATGCAATACTTACTATATGGGGCGGACGGTTCGGCGTGGATATGACTCAGGAAATAGGGGGTATTAGCGGTCTTACTGATATAGCCGGGATAAAAACACTTGATACAAGTATAGTAGGTGCTATAGCAATATCAGCTATTATAATAGGCATACACAACAGATATTTTGACACTAAGCTTCCTGATTTTCTCGGGATATTTCAGGGCTCGTCATTTGTGGTAATAATAGCATTTTTTGCCATGATACCGTGTGCCTTGGTTACGGCATTTGTATGGCCGGTAATTCAGAATCTGATAGCTTCGATGCAGGGATTTTTAGTATCTTCGCAGCTGCTGGGCGTATGGCTTTATACATTTTTGGAAAGAATTCTTATTCCTACAGGTCTTCATCACTTTATATACGGTCCGTTTATATTTGGTCCTGCAGTGGTGGAGGGAGGTATAGCAAAATACTGGGCTGAGCATCTTCCGGAATTTGCCGCATCGACAGAGCCGTTAAAAAATCTGTTTCCGCAAGGCGGATTTGCTCTTCACGGAAATTCCAAAATATTTGGTGTTCCGGGGATAGCGGCTGCAATATATGTAACAGCCAAACCTGAAAAGAAAAAAATGGTTCTCGGTCTTCTGGTATCGGCAACCTTAACTGCAATAGTAGCAGGTATTACAGAACCACTTGAATTTACATTTATATTTATAGCACCGGCATTATTTGCAGTGCATGCTGTGCTTGCAGCTACAATGGCAACTATAATGTATGCCTTCGGGGTAGTGGGAAATATGGGAGGCGGACTCATAGAAATAATGACGCAGAACTGGATACCGCTGTTTAAGAATCATTCAGGAACTGTATTTGCACAAATAATTATCGGGCTGATCTTTACTGTAATTTACTTTTTTGTATTCCGGTTTCTTATACTAAAATTTAATATCGCTACACCGGGACGTGAAGAAGAGGAGGATGCGGAAGTAAAATTATACTCAAAGGCAGACTATAAAGCCAAAAAAGGCGACCTTAACACCAAAGATGCATTTATGGATCAGGCAGTGATATTCCTTGATGCTCTCGGTGGAAAAGAGAATATTCAGGAAGTAAATAACTGTGCTACAAGGCTGAGAATAAGCGTAAATGACGAAACTGTGGTAAAGCCGGATGCTGCTTTCAGGGAAGGCGGGGCTCACGGTGTGGTAAGAAACGGAAAGGCTTTCCAGATAGTGGTCGGATTATCGGTGCCGCAGGTAAGAGAACGTTTTGAAGAGCTGATAAAAGAATAAGCCATTAAAAAATGAATATATTGCAAGGAGTTTCAAGTAAAAAATAATATATAAAAAATTTTTAGGAGGAATAAATTATGAAAAAGTTTTCAATTGTAGTAGCAGGCGGGGGAAGTACATTTACACCAGGAATTATACTTATGCTTCTGGATAATCTTGAAAAATTTCCTATAAGAAAAATTATCTTTTATGATAATGATAAGGAGAGACAAGACATAGTAGCTGATGCATGTGAAATAATATTAAAGGAGAAAGCTCCCGAAATAGAATTTCTGGCAACTACAGACCCTAAAACAGCATTTACTGATATAGACTTTGTCATGGCACATATAAGGGTAGGGAAATATGCAATGAGAGAAAAGGATGAGAAAATTCCTCTTAAATACGGGGTAGTAGGTCAGGAAACATGCGGTCCCGGAGGTGTGGCATATGGAATGAGATCAATAGGTCCTGTTATAGAACTGGTGGATTATATGGAAAAATATTCGCCCGATGCATGGATGCTGAATTATTCCAATCCTGCGGCAATTGTTGCAGAAGCTACAAGAAAACTGAGACCTGATTCAAAAATACTGAATATATGTGATATGCCTATAGGAATAGAAGTAAGAATGGCACAGATACTGGGACTTGAATCAAGAAAAGATATGGAAATAAAATACTTCGGGCTGAATCACTTCGGATGGTGGACAGATATAAGAGATAAAGAAGGAAATGATCTTATGCCGAAATTAAAAGAGCATGTAAAAAAACACGGTTATGTACCTGATGCAAAAGTAGAAGGACAGCATGTGGAGGCAAGCTGGAATGATACATTTGCCAAGGCTAAGGATGTATATATGCTGGATCAGAAAACACTGCCTAATACTTATCTGAAATATTACCTGTTTTCTGATGAAGTAGTAGAGCACTCAAATCCTGATTATACAAGAGCGAACGAGGTAATGGACGGCAGAGAAAAATTTATTTTCGGTGAGTGTAAAAAAATAAAAGAGAGCGGTACTGCAAAAAATACCGAATTTGAAATAGATGAGCATGCTTCATATATAGTGGATCTGGCAAGAGCAATTTCTTATAATACAAAGGAAAGAATGCTTCTTATTGTTCCGAATAACGGGGCAATAATAAATTTTGACCCTACGGCAATGGTGGAAATACCATGTATAGTAGGTTCGCAGGGACCTGAACCGCTTGTGGTAGGAAGTATACCACAATTCCAGAAAGGAATGATGGAGCAGCAGGTTTCGGTAGAAAAACTCGTAGTGGAAGCATGGGCAGAAAATTCTTATGAAAAACTGTGGCAGGCAATTACATTGTCAAAAACTGTGCCTAGTGCAAGAGTAGCAAAACTGATACTTGATGATTTGATCGAGGCTAATAAAGAATACTGGCCGGAATTAAAATAATAAGTACAGAGCCCGCAGAATATTTCGATTTCTAAACCAAAACAGACTTTTCGTGTGATGACGAAAAGTCTGTTTTTATTTTTAGATATTTTCAGATATAAAAAATTGAAAATTACTATGTTTTTACTGAAAATAAATATCAAAATAAACTGATAATACAGAAAATGAAGTATGGGAAAAATAAACAGGAAAAGCAGAATCATGTTTCATTTTATTTTATTACTATAAAAATCTTTGTAGATTCGAAAAAATATGGTAGAATTAAAAAAAAGAATTAGAATTCAGGAGGATAAGATGGAAAATTATATTCAAAAATATAACGAGTGGCTTCATTCAGATTTTATTGACGAGGAAGACAAAAGAGAATTGGAGAATATAAAAAGTGATACTAAAGAAGTAGAAGAAAGATTTTATAAGGATCTTACTTTTGGCACAGGTGGAATTAGAGGAATCAGAGGAATAGGAACTAACAGAATAAATAAATACGTTGTAAGAAAGGCCACTCAGGGACTGGCTGATTATATGATGTCCATAAATAAGGAAGATGCAGTAAAAAAAGGAATAATAATAGCTCATGACTGTAGAATAGGTTCTGTGGAATATGCTATGAATACAGCAAGAGTCATGGCAGGAAACGGAATAAAAGCTTATGTCTATAAAAGCCTGAGATCGACACCTGAGCTTTCGTTCGGTGTAAGAGAAATGGGATGCATGGCCGGTGTAGTGGTTACTGCAAGTCATAACCCTGTAGAATATAACGGATATAAGGTGTATTGGGAAGATGGTGCACAGATAGTAGAGCCTCATGCTTCCGGAATAGTTAATGAAGTAAATAAAATTAACGGATTTGATGAAATTAAGCTGATGTCAGAAGAAGAAGCTAAAGAAAAAGGGCTTATTATAGTTTTAGATGAAAAAATCGACGATTTATACATAGAAGCAATAAAAACACAGGTAATAAATAAAGAAATAAAAGGAAAAGAAAAATTTAAGATAGTTTACACTCCTCTTCACGGTACAGGCGGAAGACCAGTAATGAGAGTACTTGGGGAGCTTGATTTTGATGTAACGGCAGTGAAAGAACAGATAGAACCGGACGGAACTTTTCCTACCGTAAAATATGCAAATCCCGAAGAAAAAGCTGTTTTTGAATTGGGGATAAAGCTCGCAGACAGTATAGGATCTACTCTTGTGATGGCTAATGATCCTGATGCAGACAGAATAGGAATAGCTGTAAAAACAAAAGCCGGAGAATGGTATTATCCAAACGGGAATCAGATGGGACTTTTGATCTTACAGTATCTGCTGAATAATAAAAAGAATATTCCGGCAGATGCAAAGGTAATAACAACTGTGGTTTCTACACCTATGATAGATAAAATAGGAGCTTCTGAAAATGTGGGAGTTATAAAAACACTTACAGGTTTCAAATATATAGGCGAGAAAATAAGACAGTTTGAAGCAAAAGAAATAGAAGGAACATATCTGTTTGGTTTTGAGGAAAGCTACGGATATTTAGTAGGTACACATGCAAGAGACAAGGATGCCATAGTAACAAGTCTTATTATAGCAGAAATGGCAGCTTTTTATGATTCGGAAGGAACAAGTATTCCGGAAGAGCTGGAAAAATTCTATGAAAAACACGGATTTTATCTGGAAGGAATAGAATCAGTAACTCTTGCAGGAAAAGACGGAATAGAAAAAATGGGAGCTTTAATGACAGATCTTCGTGAAAATGTAAAGGATAAGCTTCTGGGTAAAAAGATAAAAATAAAAAAAGATTTTAAACTAAAAAAAGAATACAACTATGAAACAAACGAGGAAAAAGATATCAATCTTCCAGTGGAGAATGTAATACAGTTTATTCTTGAAGATGATACATATATAACTGCAAGACCTTCGGGAACTGAACCGAAAATCAAGTTTTATTTCAGCGTAAATGAAAAATCTGAAAAAGCAGTACAGGAAAAACTGGATAAAACAATGAAAGAATTTACAAAAACTTTGGAAATATAGGTAATTCTATGGACGCATTATATATTCATATCCCGTTTTGTGATAAAAAATGTTTTTATTGCGACTTTTGGACATTTATAAATATGGGGCATGAAATAGACAGATATACAGATTATATAATAAAGGAAAGCAGACTGTATCCGGTGTACTACTATGATACAGTCTATTTTGGAGGGGGAACTCCTGGATTAATAGGGGCTGACAATTTTGCCAAAATACTCTCGGCATTGAAAGTGAAAGAAAATGCAGAAGTAACAGCAGAAATAAATCCCCTTAATTACAGTACCGAAGATTTTCGTAATTATATAAAAGCGGGAGTAAACAGACTCAGCATAGGGATTCAGAGCTTTCAGGATCATGTGCTGAAAACGGCAGGGCGAAACCATAATGGTACACAGGCATTGGAAACATACAGAAAAGCAAGGGAAGCAGGTTTTGAAAATATAACTGTGGATTTGATGTTTGGCATACCTGGGCAGACTCTTGAGGATGTTTATAATGATATCGAAATAATAAAAGAAATAAGTCCGGATCATATATCAGTTTACTCTCTTATATGGGAGGAAGGAACGTTATTCTGGAAACAAAGGGAAAATGGACTGATAGAGGAAGCTGATATCGATCTCGAAGCACGTATGTACGAAACAATAATAGAAGAATTGACAAAAGACGGCTATATTCATTACGAAATATCCAATTTTGCAAAGCCGGGAAAAAAAGCAAGACATAATACGAAATACTGGGAAAATAAGGAATTCATAGGATTGGGAGTAAATTCTTCCAGCTATTACAATGACCAGAGATATAAAAATCTGAAAAATCTGTATAAGTATTATAAAATGATAGACAATAAGGAATTGCCCATAGATATCAGCAGCCTTGAGAATGTAGACAGAGCTGAAAAAGAAAAAATGAAAATAATATTGGGACTTAGACTTTTGGATACAGGAATACCGTATTTTAATGACAGCAGAGTAGAAAAATTATTCGAGAACGGACTTCTCAAAAAAGAAAATAACAGAATAATACTTACTAAAAAAGGTGTAATGCTTGCCAATGAAGTGTTCGTGGAATTTATATAAGGAGACAGCATGGAGCTTAATAAAGATAAAATCATAGAAAATTACAGTAAAATAGAAAATGATATAAAAAAATATTCACCTTATCCTGAAAAAGTAAAAATTTTATTTGTAACAAAATATTTTGACATTGAAGAACACCAGAAAATAGTTAATATGGGGTTTAATTATTTTGGTGAAAATAAGGCACAGTTATTTAGAGACAAGATTAAAACTATTGATAATCCTGAATTAAGATGGGATTTTATCGGACGCTTGCAAAAAAATAAAATAAAGTATATAATTAAGCGTGTTAATTTAATACATTCAATAGATACAATTTCTTTACTTGAGGAAGTAAATGAAAAAGCCTGTGAAATCGGGAGAAAAGTAGATGTACTGATACAGGTTAATGTCAGTCATGAGGAAACAAAAACAGGTTTTCACGTATCAGAGTTATCAGACGTATTTAAAGTACGAGCTGATAATATAAATATAAGAGGTTTGATGACAATGGCCCCTTTAACAGATGATGAAAGTGAACTAAGGAAGTATTTCAGGGAAACATTTGAAGTTAAGAATGATATAAATAAAAAATATAATCTGAATTTAGATGAATTATCAATGGGAATGTCAAATGACTATAAGGAAGCCTTGATGGAAGGTGCTACAATAGTGAGGATCGGCAGCAAGCTGTTTGAATAGGAGGGAAAAAGGTGTTTAAAAAAATTCTGGAAATGATAGGCATGAATTATGATGAAAAAGACGAGTTTGAGGAGGAGTATTATGAGCCTAAAAAACACGTGCAGATAAAATCTCAGCCTATAGAAACTAATATAAACGATGAAAACAGAAAGATCGTAAATATTTTTGGCGGTGCAAGACGAGAAGAAGGTGGTAAGATGAGAGTGAGTTCAGTATCAATAATAAGGCCGAAAACTTTTGAGGATTCAAGATTAATTGCGGATTCTATAAAAGAGAAAAAGGTAGTTACTTTTAGTTTGGAATTTTTAGGTTTTGAAATAGGACAGAGAGTAATAGATTTCGTGAGCGGAACGGCTTATGCCATGGATGCACAGCTTTCTAAGATCACTGATAAAGTATTTACGATTATACCAAGCGGTATTGGATATGAAGATATGGATGACGCCATGTTTGAAGAAAAGGACTTTTAAAATCAAAGTATTTTACGAATTTTATACAAATTAATACAGAAACTATAGTTCAATTTTTATTAAAAATTAATATAATTGAACCTTTTTGTGTTTGATTACAATGGAGGATTAGAAATGATAAAAGCAGTATTTTTTGATTTTGACGATACACTTGTATCAAAAAAAGATCATACAATGAGGGAAAATACGGAAAAAGCAATAAAATTACTGAAAAAATCCGGCATAATACCTATCATAGCCACAGGAAGACCGAAGTATACAATTAATGAATATCTTGATAAGCTTTCCATAAATAATGCAGTATTTTTAAATGGCCATACTGTATGGCTTGAAAACAAAATAATACATGACCAGATAATAGATGAAGACAAAGCCAGAGTTATGTTTGAACTGGCAGAGAAAAATGATTTTTCATATGGAATCATAAATAATGACGGAACATATCTGAATTTACATCCTGAAAAAATGAATGATCTGGATGTCGTGGATATAGAGTATATGCCTCAAAAGCTTGAAGAAAAATATATTCCGGGAAATTGTCTGTGGATTTTTGCAGGGAGCAGATATGATAATATTCTTATCGAAACAGCGGAGCGGAATAATATGCGCATTCTCAGATGGAATGAAGCAGGTGTGGATATTATTTCAAAATCAGTATCAAAGCAGACTGGGGTAAAAATTTTACTGGAAAATCTCGGTATAGATTTTTCAGAAGTAGTTTCTATTGGTGACGGTGATAATGACATAGAGCTTTTGAAAGCTTCAAAGATAGGTATTGCCATGGGAAACGGGAGTGATAATCTGAAAGAGTGTGCCGATATGGTAACAGACTCCATTGATGATGACGGAGTATATAAAGCAATGGTAAAATTAGGACTGATATAATAAAACGGAGTAAATCCTTAATGAGGGACAAACTCCGTTTTTTAATTTTAGTTTTTGTACTGGAATCAGGTCAGCTTTTCTCAAATTTTTCTTCAGAATTAATATTTGAAAAATTCAGATATAAAATTGAAGAAATCAAAACTAAAGCAGCGATAATCTGAATAAAGCTGAGAACCCTGTGTCTGAGGATTCCCTCTAAAACCACTGAAGTCAGCGGAAAAGCCAGTTCACAAAGAGTGGCTAGAGATGCAGAGGTTCCTTTTAATCCCAAATAATATATAAATACAGCCAAAAGTCCGAAAAAGGCAATAAATAATGCAAGAAAAACCATGTCCTTATTGGCTGTAAATGCATATACAGCCCCGAGTTCTTTTTTGAACAGAAGTACTACAAACATAATAAGAGCTGTAAATGTAAATCTGTAAAAAGTACTTGTGGAAAAATCATATTTATTTAAAACCTTTCTTCCGAATACCGTACCGCTTCCAAAAGAAAAAGCAGCAAGAACAGAGTATAAAGATGCCTGCACATTATTTTTTTCCAGAAGCATAGGACTTTTGAAGCCAAAAGCAAGTATATAGCTGGAACATACGGCAACTAACGCCAGAAGGTAAAACTTTTTGCCGGGTTTTTCCTTTAGCAGTATTGCTGCAAGTAAAATAGCAAAAACAGGCTGCAATTTCTGAAGCAGTATAACAACGCTGTATTGGCTGAATTCACTGAGCTGCAGTGCTTTTACCATAGAAAGCGTACCTATAACACCCCCGAACAGGGCAATCAGGAAAAAGTATGTTATATCACTCAGAGTAAATTCTTTTAAATATTTATACTTTTTAAACATAAAAATACTCAAAAATATAAATGGAATAAAATGTGCCATAAACACAATAAATTCCACATTATAAAAATGAAATACCGAAAAATATGACGGAGTAAGAAGCACACCGTCTATTCCCCACATAGCTGCTGCAATAATTATAAGGATATTGCTGAAAAACCTGAATTTCTTATCCATAATATGGAGTCCTCCCAAAATAAAAAAACTTTCATCAAGCAATGAAAGAAAGCAGCATAAAAATCTTCTTTCATCCAGACTATAACTGTCGGTACCGGAATCTAACCGGTTCGTGCTTATAAAAAAATAAGCTTGCGGACTTTACCGCCGGTAGGGAATCGCACCCTGCCCCGAAGAGTATAATCCTATCATATAATTTCTAATAAAAAATGTCAATAGTAATAATTTCAATTCTGTTATATAATATAAGAACATTCAGATAAAGGAGAGATTATGAGTATAATAATTACAGTGCTTTTATTAGGGATAATAGTATTTATCCACGAATTCGGACATTTTATAACAGCGAAGATGTTTCATATGCCTGTACTGGAATTCGCAGTAGGTATGGGGCCGAAGCTTATATCAAAAAAAGTAAAAACAACAGTCTACTCTATAAGGGCAATTCCTTTCGGCGGTTTTGTGAGCATAGACGGAATGGAAGTGGAAGCAGAAAATGGAGTAGAAAACGGGTTTAATACGCAAAATCCTTTAAAAAGACTGATAGTACTAAGTGCAGGAGTCTTTATGAATTTTTTGTCAGGGATAATCGCATTATTTATTTTATTTTCTATAACAGGTGTAATCTCAACTAAGGATATACCGGCAAAAGTAAAAAATGTTGCGGCATCTGCAGAAGCAAGCAGTGTTTTGCAAAAGGGAGACATAATAACTTCCTTTAACGGAAATAAAATAAATAACTGGCAGGAGCTTACGAAAAATATTATAGAATTAAATGTCAGCGGATATAAAGGACAGGATATAGATTTAAAAGTCTTAAGAGACAATAAAGAGATAGATTTGAAAACAAAGCTTACATCAGGAGAGGGAAATAATTATATACTGGGAGTGGAAGTAGATGCTCCGAAAATGAATCCTCTTGACAGGGCAAAGCTGTCCTTTCTTTCTTTTTTCAAAATAATGGAAGAAATGATAAAAGGACTGGCAGGGCTGGTGACAGGTAAAGTAGGATTAAACAATCTTACAGGACCTGTAGGACTTACTAAAGTAGTGGGAGAGGCTTATTCCAGCGGAGGATTTATAATACTGCTGAATTTCTTTGTGCTGATATCACTTAATATAGGACTGCTGAATCTTTTGCCGTTTCCGGCACTTGACGGCGGCAGAATCATTTTTGTATTTTTGGAAATGATAGGAATAAAGATAAATAAGAAGCTTGAAGAAAAATTTCATATAATAGGCTTTAGTCTTCTTATAGGTTTGATGGTTTTTGTAGTATTTAATGATATAAAAAACTTTTAGTGGAATAGGAATTACAAAAAATGGAAACACATTTAAATAAAAAATACGGTTTATTCGTAGCATTATCAATGGTAGTGGGAATTGTCATAGGAATAGGTATATTCTTTAAGGCAGAGGTGATATTAAATGAAGCAGGGGGGAATCCGAAAATAGCACTTCTTGCATGGATTACCGGCGGGGTAATAACAATTTTTTCCGGACTGACAATTGCAGAAGTGAGTGCAGCAATACCTAAAACTGGGGGAATAGTAGCTTATGCAGATGAAATATACGGAAGATTTTTTTCCTATATAGTGGGGTGGAGTCTCTGTATTTTGTATATGCCTGCAATAGAAGCAATTATAGTATACTATTTTTCTATTTTTCTGCTGAATTTTCTCGGAATAGAGGCAAATATACCTTATATGCTTCTTATCTCCTTTGGAACACTCACAGCAGTAAGCTTTATAAATATGTTTACAAAAAAAGCCGGAGGAATAATACAGATAGTATCGACCGCAGCAAAGTTAATTCCTATTGTTCTGATAATAATATATGGTTTTTCAAAAGGGAATATGCTGCATGTCACGTGGAATTCATACGGAATGACAGGGAGCGGTCACGGGAAATCTTTTTTTCTTTTGTTTGGAAAAGCTTTGGTGCCTGTTATGTTTGCATTTGACGGCTGGATATATGTAAGTTCCATATCCGGAGAGCTGAAAAATCTGAAGAAAGATCTTCCAAGATCGATAATATGGGGCTTAAGTATAATAACTCTGGTATATTTACTGTTTAACACAGCATTGCTTGCCGTTTTTCCCGTAAATAAAATAATAGAGCAGGGAATATTCGGAATAGCTCTTTATCTTTTCGGGGAAAAAGGAGCAAAATTTATATTTGCCGGAATTGTAATATCTGCATTCGGCGGATTAAACGGTTTTATAATAGCAAGTCCCAGAATTCCTTACAGTCTGGCTTTGGAAAATAAATTTCCCTGTAAAAATATAATCGGAAAAGTGAATACAAAATATGATCAGCCTATAAATGCTTCTATACTTATGTATATTTTGGCATGTATTTATCTGGCACTTATATTCATCACGAGAAATCCCAATGTATTCGGTGATATCCCCGTAGCGGTATTCTGGGTATATTATTCTTTCCTGTTTATGGGTGTTATAATACTCAGAAAAAAAGCACCTGATATAGAAAGACCTTACAAGGTGCCGTGTTATCCGGTTATTCCTGTACTTGCCACAATAAGCGGGATTACAATAGCAGTATATGCAGCTATAGCCAATCCGTGGTACATGTTTATATCCGGAGTATTAATAGCAGCGGGACTGGTGTTTTATAAAAAAGACAAATAAATTTAATACAGGAAATTTGTTTATAATAAATCTATATTTTTGAAACAGGGATTATTAGTGTATGTGTAAATGAAAGGAATAAAAATGGAGATGTCTTTGGAAAGCCTGACAGAAAAAATTTTGGAATTAAAAAAACAGGGAAAAGTTTTGGAGCAAATTCCCGTTTACAGGGAGCTGCTTTTTGCTGCGAGACAGAATTACGGTACTGAGAGTAATGAAGTAATAACAATATTAAATGATTTAGGCGGAATTTTGAGATATGTAGGCGAATATAGCGAGGCGGAGAGCTATTTGCTTGAGTCAGAAAAGCTTATAAGAAAGAAATACGGTGCAGATAATAGAGAATATGCCACTTGTATTCTAAATCTTGCAGAATTATACAGATTTATGAGAGAGTATGATAAAGCTCTGGAGCTTTATAAAAAGAGCATGGAAATATATTCGGCAAATGGTGAAAACGGATATCTATATGCAAGTGTATGTAATAATCTGGGGCTTTTATATCAGGATATAAAGGAATACGAAAAGGCTTTGGAGCTGCATGAAAAAAGTCTGGAAATTCTAGGAAAGCTGCCGGATTACAGGCTTGAATACGGAACTACTCTTAATAATCTTGTACTTCCTTATAAATTAACAGGAAAAAGGGAAAAAGCTAAAAAATGTACGGAAGAAGCTTTGGAAATATTTGCCGGAACAGTGGGAAAAGAGCATTCGCTTTATTCAGCGGCTTTAAATAATCTTGCTATATTTTTCTATGAAGAGAAGGAATATAAAAAAGCCGGAGATTTATTTGAGGAAAGCCTTCGGATTTGTGAAAAGACATTTGGAAAAAACAGCATTAATTATAAAAATCTTGAAGAGAATTTGAAAACAGTAAGGGCAAAAACAGGTGAAGAATCATGAAAGGAATGGAACTGGCGAGGCTTTATTATGAGGAAGTATGCAAACCTGTGGTAGAGAAGGAAGCCGGAGAGCTTACAGGACGAACAGCTGTCGGACTTGTAGGAGAGGGTTCTGAGTGTTACGGTTATGATGATGAAATATCAAGAGACCATGATTTCGGGCCATCATGTTGTTTTTGGCTGACAAGGGAAGATTACCGGATATACGGCGGAAAGCTCAGGGAAATACTGGATTCTCTGCCAAAGAGCTTTATGTCGTTTCCTGCATTGAAAATAAGCGAATGGGGAGGCGGCAGACGGGGAGTATTGAATACAGAAAGCTTTTACCGGAAATTTACAGGAAAGGAAAACGGGCCTGAAACGCTGAATGAATGGAGAATGATTCCCGAAACGAATCTTTCTATAGTAACAAACGGCAGTGTATTCAGCGATCCCTTGGGCGAATTTACGAAAATAAGAAACCGCCTTCTGGAATATTATCCTGAGGATATAAGGCTTGATAAAATAGCTTCCAGATGCATGAAAATAGCTCAATCGGGACAATATAACCTTGGAAGATGTCTGAAAAGAGGAGAATTTGTTGCTGCAAGAATTGCAGAGGCTGAGTTTATCAATGAAAGTATATACATGATTTATCTTTTGAATAAAAAATATATGCCTTTTTATAAATGGATGCATAAGGATATGCAGTTTCTGCCGATACTTGGCAAAGAAGTGCATAATTTGCTTGATAATCTTATAAGTATACAAAATTCCGAAAAGCCTGAGACAGCAGAAAAAATTTGCGGACTGATAATTAATGAGCTGAAAATTCAGGGGATTTCTGAAAATAAAAGTGATTTTTTACTTGATCACGGACCGGATATTCAGAAAAAAATATCAGATGAGAGTTTGAGAAATTCTAATCCGTGGATAGATTAGTACAGCTAAAAACAGGTTATGTAACCAGAAAGGAGAAAATTTATGACTGAAAAAAGTATACAGGAGCTGGCAGAGGAAATAACACAGAGAGAATGGAAAATGTTTCATAATACACAAAATATCGGCGGACAGGCCTCGTGTCAGAATGATCGGGAGACATTTGAAATAATGAGGAAAAGCCAGTGGGAAACTTGCAATACTGCTGTTTTAAACAGTTATCTTACAGATCTGATCAGGGCAGAGGCAGCAGGATATAATCTTCTTACTGAAAAATATGCCAGAATGATGGAATGCACAATGCCGGAAGAATATGGGAAAATTAAAGACAAGCTTCCCAAAATAAGTGATATAAAACAGGAAATAACTGAAAATATTCTAAAGGAATATCTTCCGTGGAGGAAAGAGGTAAATAAAAAATATCCTAAGCTTTCCAATGCAGGAAGACCTTTGGAAAAAAATGACGATACAGAGGAAGTGACTTCAGTGGAAACATATTACAGGGGGGAGCTTCTTACATATTCGGAGGAGACTCTGGAGCTTTATTATTCATATATTCTTGACTGTGTCCATGCCGGACGGAATCTGGTTCGTGATAATCTTGAGAATATGGTAAAAATGTACGGATACAGCTCTCTTGAAGATGCAGAAAAAAAGCTGTAATTAAAAATCAGAATAATATAATAAAAAGTTATGTGAACTTAATGCAGACATAACTTTTTTATTTTTTGACAGTATCAAAATATTTTTCTTATTTAATTTTCGTGTACCCCAGAGTGCGTCTAATCCAGAAAAATCTTACCCGGATTAATAATATTATTCGGATCAAGAAGATTCTTTATGCTTTTCATTATATTAAGTGTAGTCTGGTCTATCATAACCGGAAGATATTCTCTCTGAACAAAGCCTATTCCGTGTTCTCCGGTAACTGAGCCGTTCAGGGCATTGCATATATAATCAAAAAGCTCTTTTAAGTGCAGTTTCAGCTTATTATTCCAGATATCGTCAGAAACTCCCGAACGTAAAATATTTGCATGGATATTCCCGTCTCCTGCATGTCCGTAGCATGCAGCTGTATAGCCGTATTTCTGACACCAGTTATTGATATAATTTACTGCTTTCGGGATATTGGCACGCGGTATGGAAATATCCTGTTCCTTATAAACATCCTTATCTCCTACGGCAGTTCCCGTATTTCTACGCAGTGTCCATATCTGTTCTTTTTCTTCTTCTGAATTGGCAAACAGGATAAATTCAGGGTTATCAGTATTTTCTACTGCTTTTTTCAGGATTTCTCTTTCTTCAAGAAGTTTTTCATAATCATTGCCGTCAAGCTCTACTATAAGATGTGCCTGAGTTTTTTCACTTACAGGAGGAAATTCAGCATTTATATGTTCTTTGGATATAATAAGGGCATTTCTTTCCATAAATTCAAGAGAGCTTGGAATAATTCCCGTATTCAAAATAGTATTTACGGCTTTTCCTGCGTCTTCCACAGAAGTAAATGACATAAGCATAAGTACATTTTCTTTTACAACTGGAAGGAGCTTTAATGTAGCCTTAGTAATAATCCCGAGAGTACCCTCGCTTCCCACAAAGAGCTGTGTCAGATTATAGCCTGCGACATCTTTTATAAGATTTCTTCCTGTGTGTATAATATCTCCGTTGGCAAGTACTACTTCAAGGCTTAGAACGTAATCTTTCGTAGTACCGTATTTGACAGCTTTGGGTCCGCCTGAATTTTCAGATATATTTCCTCCGATAGAGCAGTCTTTGTAATTAGCAGGATCAGGAGGATAAAAAAGACCTTTTTCTTTTACTGCCTGCTGTAAAATATAATTTATAACAAACGGCTCCGTAGTTATCTGGAAATTATCAGTATCAATATTGAGTATTTTGTCGAAATTTTCCATGGAAATCACAATTCCGCCTTTTACCGGAAGTGCTCCGCCGCTGAGTCCTGTACCGGTACTTCTCACCGTAACAGGAATTATGTGTTCATTGCATATTTTTAATATTTTTGAGATATCCTCTGCATTGCCGGGAATCAAAACTAATTCCGGCATATATACAAAGTCTTCTGTTTTATCTTGTGCGTATGCCAGCTTTTCGTTTTCTGAAGCAATAACCTGCTTTTCATCAAGAAAAGATAAAAATTCAGAAATAATATGACTGTCGATTTTTTTATATGACATTTTGAAACTCCTTTTTAACAGGTAAATTTATTGCTGAAATTTTATATTTTTTACAGAACAGTGATTCTGTTTTTTTCAGCTGTAAAATTGTCAGTAATAAAGATACCGTATATGATAAAATATCCCTAATTATAACATTTTTTGAGCATAGTTACAAAAGAAAAAGTTTTTAAAAATCTTATATCTAAAACGATTAATTAATGATATAATATAAAGAAATTAAACAGGAGGACAGTATGAAAAAATTAAGTTTGATATTATTTTTACTTTTAGCATTATCAGTTTTTTCTGCACAAAAATCAGGAATAGCAAAATATGACAGCCTGCAGTATTCTAAAGGGAAAACCGTGATTTACTTTGATCCGGAAGGGAATTCTGTCAGCAAGGCAGATGCCGAATATGAGCGTAAAGTTTATTCGCAGGGAAGAAATCTGTATATAGTGGTGGACTATTTTGCAGATACCAAAGAACCGGCATATATTTTTGAGACAACAGAAGGTCATATTAAGGAATTTGAACCTTCCGGAGATGACACGCTGAACGGTCTTGTTATTTATTACGGGAACGGGAATATTGCCACTATAGGCGTATTTGAGGGAAGTAATGTAAATAACGGAACTATCACGACATTTGACGAGGACGGAACTGAGCTGGAAACTATTACATTTAAGGACGGGGCAGCAATAAATTAGGAATGCGAATAAATAAAACGATAAACAGTTCTTATTATAGAATTTTGAATATAAGAGAACTGTTTTTTTATTAATAAGAGAGAAGAAATATTTGAATCTGGACTGACTGAATAAAAAAAGATGCAGTAATATTATTTACTGCATTTTTATATATTTTTTGGTTATTGTGGTTGCAAATTAATTTTCGGGCATAATCGGCTGAATAAATTCTTTGTATTTTTTCATTCTGTCGGCGTATAAATCAGAACTTTTCACTTCTTTTAATGTCTCCACTGTTTGTTTAATATCATTGACATGAATAATTTTTCCGGGCATTGTATTGTGTGCATGTGAAATTTGTTCTTCCGGAAAGTGAAAGCTGATTTTTCCGTCTGTTGTCTTAATTTCTCCTGTTATTCCGCATAAGCAGCATATAGCTTCGTTGGAATTATTATTTAAATAAAAGTTTCTGCTGTGACAGTGAGGGCATATTCCCGAATCTCCGAGGTATTCTGCTTTTTCTATGTCAAAAGCGGCTTTTGCAAGATTTTGTCCGATTTCATTTACTTTTTTTACTCTTTTATCGTCTAAAATAATATTTGAAGACCAGTCAAAAACTTCATTGTTTATTGTTTTCCACATAGGAACCAGTGAAAACAGCTCCATATCACACTGAACTCTTGTTGTCCACTCAGAGCCGCCTAAGCTCATGTATGAAACAACCTTATTTTTCAAGATTCTCTGATCCGGTTCTTTGCCGCCGTTTTCTCTTGCTATTTCTGTACCGATAACATTGTTTGCTCTGTCCATTCTCGGTCCGAAACGGTCAAGAAGGGTTCTGAACAATCCAAGTGCTCCTTTTTCAAAAATAGGAACAGAAAAAATCAATCCGTCAGCATCCAGAATTTTATCTTTTATCCATTCAAAATCATCTTTTAGCGTACATATTCCGCCCTGTCCCGACATCAGAGTTCTTACACAGACAGTACAGCCTGTACAATGCTTAATATCAAGATCAAGCAGTCTTATAAATTCTACTTCGGCTCCTGCCAGTTTTGCTCCCATCAGTGCTTCCTTACACATCGAATCATTATTTCCGTTTCTTGTGCCTGCTGAAATTCCAAGTATTTTCATTATGTTCTCTCCTTAAATTCTTTTTGTTTTTTTCTCTTCCGGAAAAAAAACTCATATGATACAATTGTTACATAAAATAATATAACACACTAAATTCTTTTTTTAAAGATACAAAACTGGTTGTTTTGTTACTTTTACAAGAAAATTATTTTATAAATTTATAATCAGGGAGGCAGGAATGGGAAGCAAAGAGGAACAGAAAATACAGAGTAAAGGCTTGATAGTACAGTCATTGGTATATTTAATGAGAAAGAAATCTTTTCATGAGATAAAAATAACAGAAATATGTAAAAAAGCGGGAGTATCAAGACTTAGTTATTACAGAAATTTTGAAAGCAAAGAGGATATTGTTCTATATTATTTCAACAATAACTTTGAAAAAATTATAGGGAAAATAACTATGATGGAAAGTATCAGCTACAGGGAGCTGATTGAAATGCTGTTTCTGCATTTTATGGAGAATCTGGAAGAGAATAAACTGTTTTTTCGTGATAAGCTGATATATCTGATATCTATTTCTACAGATGAGTACATGAAAAAATTCTTGAAAGTGGTTTTTAAAGATAATGATCATGATGATTTTATACTGAAATTTTTACAGGGCGGTATAATGAATATAATGATAGGACTCATGACAGGCGAGGAAAGTCACAGTGTGGAGGATATTGCTGTAAGGATAGACTTTATATATAAAATGTTAAGCGAAAGAACAGAAATCTGATAAATAATAATAAAAAGACCGGATTAAATAAGGATGTTAATCCGGTCTTTGCATAAAATTATCTTTATTTCATTTTTAAAAGGCTAAATACGGCAAACTGTCTGAATTTTAGCCAGAAAATCTATACGCCGAATAACTCCTCCAGCTTGGGAACTACCTCATCGGGAGTATAGCTTTCTGTCAGCCGGACTATAGAGGTTCCCACTATCAGACCATCTGCCGAGTTACGCAGCTTTATTATATCTTCCCTGTTTTTTATTCCAAAGCCTATAGCAACAGGAAGATCAGTATACTTCTTTATCTCATGTATAAATTCAGTAAGTCTGTCCGGAGAAACCTGTTTTGTTCCGGTAACGCCAAGTGATGCAATAGCATATATAAAACCGCTTCCCTGTGAAACCAGTTTTGGAATCCGGTTTTGTGAAGTAACGCTTATAAGAGGAATAAAGGCAATATTATTTTTATTAAGCTTCTCAATAAGCTCCTGTGCCTCTTCATACGGCAGATCAGGAATTACAAGTCCTGTTATGCCTGCTTCTACGGATTTTTTTATAAAATGATCAATTCCGTAAGCAAAAATGAGATTATAATAAATTAAAAACACAAGGGGAGTATGTATATTTTCCTTTTCAGAAATTAAAAGGTCAAAAACTGTGTCAGGGGTAATATTATTCTGTGAAGCTTTAAAGGAAGCTTCTGAAATTATTTTTCCGTCAGCTATGGGATCGGAATAGGGAATACCTATTTCCAGAATATCTATAGGTGATTTTTTCAGATTCAGAAGAAACTTTCTGGTGTAATCAATATTTGGAAAACCGCCTACTATATATCCGATATTTACATTTTTCTTGTCTTTAAAAATATTTTCCAGCTTATTCATGGATTTCTCCTCCTTTTAATATTGAAAATACTGTATGCATATCTTTATCTCCGCGTCCTGAAATATTTACAACAATGTTTTTCTTTTCTTTTAATACAGGGCATAGTTTTTTCAGATAGGCTACTGCATGTGCACTTTCTATAGCGGGAATTATTCCTTCTTTTTGTGTGAGCAGCAGAAGTGCTTCTATAGCTTCATCATCAGTAACCGCCGCATATGTGACTCTTTTAGTATCAAAAAGATAAGAGTGTTCGGGACCGACTCCGGGATAATCAAGCCCTGCTGATATAGAGTGAACAGGGTTTATCCGCCCGTATTTATCCTGAAGAACATAAGTTTTCATACCGTGGAGTATTCCCGGACTTCCCATACTAAGGGTAGCTGCATGCTCTTCTGTGTCAATTCCTTTTCCTCCGGCTTCAATACCGTACAATGCCGTATCTTCATCATCAAGAAAAGCAGAAAAAATGCCCATGGCATTACTGCCGCCGCCCACACAGGCAATAATGCAGTCCGTATTTCCATATTTCTCCATTTGTTTTTTTGTCTCATCACCGATGACAGACTGAAAATCTTTTACCATTTTTGGATATGGATATGGTCCTACTACGGAACCAATAATATAAAATACATCCTCTACTTCATTGACCCATGCCTGAATAGCAGCGGTAGTGGCCTCTTTCAGAGTTTTCAGCCCTTCCTCTACTGAAATGACTCTGGCTCCGAGGAGTTCCATACGAAAAACATTCAGCCTTTGTCTTTCGATATCTACAGCGCCCATATATACATCACATTCCATACCCAGAAGGGCAGCGGCAGTAGCTGCGGCAACACCGTGCTGTCCTGCACCTGTTTCAGCAATTACTTTCTTTTTACCCATTCTTTTGGCAAGAAGAGCCTGACCAAGTGCATTATTTATTTTATGAGCTCCTGTGTGGTTCAGATCTTCTCTTTTTAAAAATATATTATGCCCGTAAAATTCACTCAGATTTTTTGCGTGGTATAAAGGAGTTTCTCTTCCTACGAAGTCTTTCAGCAGACTTTGAAATTCGTCTCTGAATTTTTTATCATCAATGGTTTTTTCATATTCATTTTCAAGATCAATCAGTGCATTCATAATAGTTTCAGGAACAAACTGTCCTCCGAAATTTCCATAATAAGATTTTTTATTCATATTTTATTCCTTTCTTATTTAACAATATTAATTATGTCGAGTATAAGTTTTTTATCTTTTCTGTTATTTATTTCAACTCTGCTGTTGACATCAAGAACTGCCGGATTATGTTTCAGCGCATCCTTTATATTTTTTTCTGACAGTCCCCCTGCGAGAATATAAGGATAATTCAGATTTTCCAGTATGCTCCAGTCAAAAACAATTCCGTTTCCGCCGTGTTCCTTACCTTTGGTATCAAAAAGAGGATACTCAATATACTCTTTATAAGGTAAGATATCTGGTATTTTGTCAAAAACCCTGAATACTTTCCAGATTGTTCCGCCGAGCTTTTTACAGAAATCAGGACTTTCATCACCATGAAGCTGGATAATATCAAGCTTTGCAGTATTTCTTATTTCTCTTATCTCATCTACTGATGAGTTAACAAAGACACCGACTGTTTTTTTATTATATTGATGTGCTGTTTCTGTTATTTTTTTTGCAAGATCCGCAGAAACCTGTCTGGGACTTTTGGCAAAAATACATCCGAAATAGTCGATATCAAGTTCTGCAAGTTCAAGTATTTCTTCCATAGACCTGATTCCGCATATTTTTAGTTTACTCATAATTTCTCCCATCCGATAAAGAAGTATTTTATTTTGGATTCAAAAGACTGCTTTTCATAAGCGATTCTCCAATAAGGACTCCGTCAACACCTATAGATTCTAAGGATTTTAAATCTTCCTGTGTGTGAACCCCGCTTTCACTTATAATAGTAATATCTTTTCCGGCAGGAATTTTTGGAAAAAGATTTTCTGTTACGGAAAGCGAAGTTTCAAAGGTATCAAGGTTTCTGTTGTTAATTCCCAAAAGCTTAATTTCCGGGATTCTTAAAGCTCTTTCCAGATCTTCTTCATTATGAATTTCCACAAGCACTTCCAGCTCCAGATCAAGAGCCAGCTTATGAAGATTAATAAGTTCAATATCTGAAAGCATTTTTACTATTAGCAGTACTGCACTTGCTCCTATAAATTTTGCCTGTGCCACCTGAAACGGATCGAAAATAAAATCTTTTCTTAATACAGGTATTTCAGGGTGAAGTTTTCCCGCAAAAGTGAGGTCTTCATTTTGTCCTTTAAAAAAATGATTTTCTGTCAGGATTGAAAAAGCTGCAATATTGTTTTTTACATAATAATCGAGCTGTTTTTCTATATCAAAGGTATCTTTTGCAATAGTCCCTTTGGACGGAGAAGCTCTTTTTATCTCACCTATTATCTGAATGCCGTCTTTCTTCAAAGCTTTTATAAGCGACGGCTTTGAAAGTATTTTTTTTTCCTCTGAAAGCTGTTTTTCCCTTTCCAGCTTGATTTTATGCAGTATATTTGACATTAGCTTACCTCCTTTAAAAAATCAATGTAATTTCTGAAATAATCATATATATGACCGCTGTCCAAAGCATTTTCTATTATTGTTTTTGCTTTTTCCGGAGAATCGGAAAAATCTGATGTGTAAAGAGCAAACATTGAATTCAATACGACAATATCTCTTTTAGCTCCTTTTTCCCTGCCGTTTAATATGTTAATAAGGATTTCGGCATTTTCTCCGGGATTTCCGCCAGTGATTTCATTGTGCGGAGCCCTTTTAAAACCATATTCTTCCGGAGAAACGGAGAATTTCTTTATTTCATTTTGTTTTACCTCAATGATCTCAGTGTCCGCAGTAATGGATATCTCATCAAGACCGTCATTTCCTCTTACGATAAGTGCATGCTCCCGTCCCAGATGCCGGAGTGTTTCGGCATAAAGATTCTGCACAGGTTTATGATAAATTCCTACAAGCTGGTATTTCAACGAGAGGTTTGGATGAAGCAGAGGTCCCAGAATATTAAAAACTGTTCTTACTCCGAGTTTTTCCCGAAGAGTTTTTACTTCTCCTACCAGTTTATGAAAATACGGAGCATGAAAGAAGGAAAGATTTTGATTCTTTAATATATGCTGCTGTTTATCAATAGAACTTTCCAGAGGAACATTAAGAATATCCAGAATATCGCTGCTTCCGCTTCGGCTGGAAACTGCTCTGTTGCCGTGTTTTGCCACGGTTACTCCCAGTGCTCCGCATATAAATGCTGTTGCCGTGGAAATATTAATGGTTTTGAAGCCGTCACCGCCTGTTCCGCATACATCAATCATAGCTTTCTTATCTTCAAAAGTGGAGCTGTATTTCAGAATATTTTTTACAAAAGCAGCTAAACCCTCCGGTGTAAGGCTTTCCTCCGAGATAAGTACAAGGAGCGCACTCAGCTGATTTTCATCATATGATTTATCTGCGATAATTTTTACTATTTCTTCAAAGTCGTTATTTGATAATCTTTCTTTATCCTGTAACTTTACAATATATTTTCTTAACATGAATATTCCTCCTGATTATATGAGATAGACAGGAAATTTTTTATGATTTCCTTTCCGTAATCTGTAAAATATGATTCCGGATGAAACTGGACTCCGTATATTTCTTTAGTTTTATGCTTTATTGCCATAATTATGCCGTCATCTGTTTTTGCCAAAATTTCAAGTTCTTCCGGAAAATTATTTTCTGATATATACAATGAGTGATAGCGCATAACTGAAAACTTTTCCGGGATATTTTGAAACAGTTTTTCTTTCTTTATAATATTTACATTGGAAACTTTTCCATGAACCGGTGTGCTGAGACGATTTATCAGACCCGAGCAGGAGTAGCCCACAGCCTGATGACCGAGGCAGATTCCAAGTACGGGGATATCCGGAATACTTTTCAGGATATCAAGACATATATTGCTGTCAGCAGGGTGCTTAGGTCCCGGTGAGAGTATTATTCCCGAAGGGTTAAGCTTTTTAATATCTTTAATGGTGATACGGTCATTTCTTACAGTATGGACTCTTTTCCCGCTGATATCCTCGACATACTGCTTTACGTTGAAAACAAAAGAATCATAGTTATCTATTAATAAAATCATAAGATTTTCCTCCTTAAAAAATTAGTATGCATTTTTATTTACAATCAGTCAGTATACCTGTGAGCGACTTTCTTTTATGCAGTATTTCATGATATTCTTTTTCCGGGTCTGAATCATATACGATTCCGGCTCCTGACTGTATATAGTATTTTTTATCTTTATAAAATGCTGTTCTTATAATAATGGCAATCTGTGAATTCCCGTTATAATGAAGAAAGCCTATTCCGCCGCCGTAAATATTTCTCTTATGGAGTTCAAGCTCTGCAATTATTTCCATTGCTCTGATTTTCGGGGCTCCGCTCAAGGTTCCCGCAGGAAAAGCAGTGGAAATAACGTCAAAAATATCTGTTCCGTCAGCAAGCTCTCCATAAACGTCGCTTACAATGTGCATAACATGCTGGAAGTATTCTACATGCATAGGATTCTTTACTTTCACACTGCCGGGGCTGCTGAACTTTCCTATGTCATTTCGTGCGAGATCTATAAGCATTCTGTGTTCTGCCAGCTCTTTATCATCATTTAAAAGTTCACGGGCTAATATTTTGTCTTCCTCCGGGTCACGGCCTCTGGGTCTTGTTCCTGCAATGGGAGCTATGAAAATCTGTTTGTCCTCTATTTTCAAAAGTATTTCCGGACTTGAGCCTATGACTGTTCCGTATGGTGTGGGAAAATAAAACATATACGGCGAAGGATTTTTTTCTGTAAGTTCCATATAGAAATCATAAGGATCATAGTCTGATTCGATTATTATCTGAGAACTCAGCACAATCTGGAAAATGTCGCCTTTTTTTATATATTCCTTGGCTTCATTAACATTCTTCAGAAAGATATTTTTTTTCTCGGATTCATTACTGAGAATTTTGAAGCTTTTATTATTTTCGGACTTTTCGGCAGCCGCCACTTCTTTCAGTTGTAAAAGTAAATCTGAATATTTTTCTGTATCTCCAAAAAAGCTGAATACAGAATTTTTTTTGTCAAAATGAAGATAGGCTCCGGCATCGGAAAATATGAATTCAGGATAGTCATATTCCGCTTTTTCTTTCCTGTTTATATTTTCAAAATAATGGATAGTCTCGTATGAGAATACTCCGAACAATCCAGAAAATTCTGCAATGCTTTTTCTTGATTTTACCAATTCACGTAGATCTGAATAGGTATATGTGTAAGAATCGAAATAGACAATATCAATTCCTATTATTATCTGTCTGTTATCTTCGGCAAGATAGCTGTTAGGAAAAACTTTCTTTATATATTTGAAGCAGTCAGCAGCTTCACACTTTGGTTTTATGATCATAATCGGCCTCCGGATTTGTAAAATAAAAAGAGTCTCCCGCAAATATAAGGAAACTCTTCGTAAAAAAAGAGATATCACCAGATTTGATAATATCTCTTTAATATAAATATAAAAGAATCACAAAAATTATTTGGTAAGGGCAGAAAAAATATTAAATTGTAAAATATTATTCCACCAGCTCCAAAAATTTCTTTTCATAATTCTCTCCTTTGTTTTTATTATTTTTATTGTTTTTTATTTCTTAGATTTTATAATATTAATGCCTTGAAGTCAAATATCAATTATAGATAGAAAAAATATATGCTATATATTATTAGAGGTTTTAAAAATATAAAACTAGAATGAATTAGTATAATAAAGCCTTGGACAGTATTGTATGAAGCGGTCATTCTAGTAAAATTTTTACATGAGTGTTTCCGAGGTATAGCTGGAAAGACTTTGGGAGGAATCTCTGCCAGAGTGCAAAAATATTAATTTTTTTATTGACAATAAAGTCAAGATAAGATAGAATTGACTAACAGGTCATGGAAAAATTTAGGAGGTTTGTCAAATAATGAAGGAAGACAAAAAAAAGAAAATCTTGGAAAAGGCAATCGAGCTGTTTGGTGAAGCTGGATATTTGAAAACAACAGTAGAGGAGATTACCAATTCCTTGAGTATATCTAAGGGGAGTTTTTACACATATTTTGACAGTAAAGAGTCTTTATTGCTGGGGATACTAAACTATTTATTTGAACAGCATTGTATAATACTGGATAAAACAGCAGAAGAAACTAAGGATTTGGATGCTGAAAGTACCCTGAGGCTCTATCTGAAAACCTCAATAGAGAAAACCATGGTTAATAAAAATGTGACTGCTCTAATTCAACAGGTCATATTTAATGACTTTTTCAAAGTAGACGAAATAAAAAGAAAGCTTCCGAGTTTCAAAGAAGTGGATGTAAAGTTTGTCAGAGAAAATATATTCGAAAAGCTGGGTGAGAATCAAAGGTATTTTAACAAAACCCTGGTAATAGAATATACAATCTCGTCTATACATACATTTATAATGATAAATCTGAAAGAGAGAGAAGCTGAATTTATAGAGCAAAACAAAGAAGGAATTATTGAAGATCTGACGACTTTGATATTACACGGAATACAAAAGGAGGAAATATGAAAAAGTTAGCGGTGTATCTTACCCTGTGCTTAAGTGCTCTGGCAGCAGAAAAAATCACTATTCAGGAAGCAGCTGAAATGGCTTTGAAAAATAACAGAGACATTAAAATAGAGATGAAAAACCTTGAAAACAGCGATTTGGATGTTAGAAAATCATGGAAAGACTCATTTTTTAAAGTGAATTTCATATCCAATGAGATGTTTTTTACTGCTGAAGGATCTAATGCACAAGTCCCTGATGGTAAGCACGGTCAGGCAATCAGTCTGGAGCAGCCGATATTTCAGGGAGGTAAAATTGCAGCGGGTATAAAAACAGCTAAAACAGCTAAAAATTTATCCATGTATCAATTGGAGAAAAGTAAGAAGGACACAGTCCTGAATGTGATAGATATGTATATAGAAGTTCTGAATTATGAAAACAAGACAGAAGTTCTTCAAAGCTCAGAAAAATCACTGAATGAAAACTTAAGAATAATAAAAGAGAAGTATAATGTGCGTCTGGCTACAAGACCTGATCTTCTTGAAGCGGAAAGATCAGTTTTGGAAGTAAAGGCACAGATTCTGGATAATCAGAATCAGGTAAATATAGCAAAGGATAATCTGATAAAAGCGCTGGGAATGAGAGTAGGAAGTGATATTGAGGTAGTTCCATTTACTGTTGCGGATAAGTTCAGCAGCAAGATCAATTATACAGAAGATATCATAAGACTGGAAGATGAAAATTCAGAATATAAAATTTCAGAATTACAGTCTGAAATATCAAAAATCAATATCGACAGTGCGAAGTCAATTTATTATCCGACAATAAATGCAAGTGTATCTTATGGAACAGATTCACAGCCGGAATTTTCGGACAGCTTTAAGGGAGAAAATTCTTTTATGACTTTTGGTGTTACATTTAAATGGCAGTTATTCGACTGGGGAAGTGCCAAGGATGATGTAAAGAAAGCAAAAAATAACCTTGAAATAAGTAAGCTCAAGCAGACAAATGTACTGGAAGATGTAAGGACTGCATTAAAATCAACATATATGGACATTGTTCACAGCGAAAAGGTTCTGGAAACTAAACAAAAGGCAGTAGAAACAGCGGCAGAGGTATATAAACTTGAAACAGAGAGATATCAGTATAATCTGATAACATTAAGAGATCTCCTGAATGCTGAGGTAAAGCTGAGAGAAAGCAAAATAGACTATATATCAACACGTCTAAACTACTATTATTTGATATCTAAATATGAATCTATGTTTAACTAAAATTAGGAGGGAAAATGAAAAAGATTTGTTATTTACTGATAGTTCTTGTTTTTATATTTTCATGTAAGAAGAAAGAAGAAGCAGTAGAATTAGCCCTGCCTGTAAAGGTAGCAGATTTAAAAAATGAAACACTGGAATTGACTTATTCGGGAAATGCTGAAATAAAACCGGTGGATGAAGTGCCATACACGGCTTCATCAAGCGGAACGTTAAAAATTATAAATTTCAAAAATGGAGACTATGTGCAGAAAGGTCAGCTGATACTGGCAATAGATGATCAGCAGACAAGATCAAGCCAGATGTCGGCTTCGTCTGAATACAGCATAGCCAAAGTAGAGTATGATAAAATGAGAACACTTTATGAAAAAAGACTGGTAACAGAAACAGATTATTTTGCGGCTAAGAGCAGATTTGATTCAGCAGCAGCTAATCTCGCTGCTACAAATGACAGCGTAAACAGAACGATTATCAGAGCAGATGTAAGCGGTGTTATTTCCGGGCTGAATCTGAAGCAGTATCAGGAAATCAGAGTAGGAGATACATTATTTACTCTTGTAAGCGAAGATACCATGGAACTGGAAATCGGTGTTCCTGCAAATACAATAAGCATGATACATATAGGAAGTGCAGTTAAAGTAAAAGTAAGTGAAATAAATAAAGAGGTAGAAGCTTTCGTAAGTGAAGTGAGCCCTGCGGCGGATCCCGTTACAAGACAGTTTCTAATCAAAGTACGTATTCCTAATCCTGACCGTGAACTCAAAAAAGGTATGTACGGTGTGGCAAGCGTAGATTTAGGTTCTACGCAAGGCTTGGTGGTTCCGCAGACATCAATAGTAATAAAAGGAATAAGCAAGGTAATATTTATTAATGATAACGGAGTGGCAAAACAGGTTAAGGTAAATATAACAAACCAAAATGATCAAAGCGCAGTTGTAGAAGGCGAAGGACTAACAACAGGAGTACAATATCTGATAGAAGGACAAACTACTATAGAAAACGGCGAAAAGATAAGAGTAGTACAGTAGTCAGAATAATAAATTTTGAGATAGTTAAGAGGTGAAATAATGACAGCAGCAGAATTTGCTCTAAAGAGGAAAGTTACGACTATTGTAATAATAATTGTTATGTTCTTTTTGGGACTTGTTTCGATGATAAATATGAAACAGGAGTTATTACCGAACTTTGATATACCGGTAGTTGTGGCATCGGTTACATGGAACGGAGCTTCTCCGGAAGATGTGGACAGCCAGATCACAAGACAGGTCGAAGATGCGGTATTAAACGTAGATGGTATTAAAAAGGTAATGACAAACTCACAACTGGGAGTATCAACAGTAGTAGTACAATTCGAGTATGGTGAAGATACAGATATTAAACAGACACAGATACAGGCAGAAGTGGATAAAATAAAAAAGGATCTGCCGAGTGATTCAGATTCTCCTATTGTAGGGACATATGAAATAGCAAGTGGTAACTTAGTATTACTGGTAAACTTTTCAGGAAGTGATGCGGTAGAAATAACTACATTCGCATCAAACATGCTGGAACAGAGATTAAAAAGAATAAAAGGGGTAGGAGCGGTAGATACCCTCGGGGGACTGACAAGAGAGATAAGGGTAGAAGTAGATCCTTATAAGCTTGAAGCTTTCGGGCTGACTCCCGTAGAGCTGTACAGCCTTATCCAAAGTTCAAATACAATAATTCCTTCCGGATTCGTAAAAGAAGGAGGTAAAGAATTTCTTTTAAGAGTTCTTGGAGAGATTAAGACACTGGATCAGGTGGAAAATATACTTATCCGAAATAACAGCGGACAGACTCTGAAGCTTAAAGATGTATCAAAAGTATCATATACTACAAAAGACAGAGATACATACTCAAAGCTTGACGGAACAGATGCGGTAAGTATTGCCATAAGTAAAACCAGTGACGGTAACCTTGTGGAAATAAGCGACAAGATAAAAGAGCAGCTGAAAGAGCTGGAACCATATTTCCCGTCAGGTTCAAAATATGAAATAATATATGACGGAAGCCAAAATATAAAAGATTCCATAGCAAACGTTAGAGATACGGCAGTAGGAGCTCTTGTGCTCGCAGTAATAGTGCTTTTAGTATTCCTTAAGGATATAAGAGCAACGCTGGTAGTAGCATTAGCGGTTCCAATATCGATAGTATTTACATTCTTCCTGTTAACTACACAGGGTGTAACACTGAATCTGGTTTCACTAATGGGACTGTCATTAGGGGTAGGATCTCTGGTCGATAACTCCGTCGTGGTGCTGGATAATATATTCAGGCATATGACAGAAGAACGGGAACCGATAGATGCAGCGGCAATTAACGGAACAAACGAAGTAGGACTGGCTCTGGTAGCTTCCACAGGAACTTCAGTCTGCGTATTCTTTCCTATTCTGCTTCAGCAGGGTGCGGCAAGAATGGTGTTTAAAGATTTATCATTGTCAATTATGTTTGCACACAGTACATCAATAGTAGTGGCATTGTTATTCGTTCCTCTGGCGTCAAAATTCTTCCTGGATGCAAAAAGAGTAAAACCAGAGGGAAAATTCTTTACAAGAATGAAAGAGGGATATTATACATTTATAGGTAAAGCTCTGGATAATAAGGCTACAGTAATAATATCAGTGTTAATAATGTTTGCGCTTTCTATCTTCGGATTAAGATTCGTAAAAATGGTATTCTTTCCACTGGTTGATAATAAAGAATATGCAGTAGTTGCTGAATTATCTTCGGGACTTGATCTGACAAAATCTTATGAGGTAACAAAGCAGATAGAGGATGTAGTGTCCAAAGAGGAGACAACAGGAGTTTACTCAGCGGTTGTAGATAAAAGTTATGCAATAGTAAACGTAAAAATAAAAGATAAAACTAAAGAGAGTACATTTAAAGTAATGGACAGAATAAGAGACCAGCTTCAGGATATACCGGATATAAAGCTAAACATGTCTCCAAACTTCAGTACAAGTACACCGAACAGAGATTTTGAGTTCCTTGTGCAAGGGGATAATATAGATGAATTAGACAGAATTTCCAAAGGAATAATAGCAAAAATGCAGGCTACAGGCTGGCTTAAAGATATAAAATCTTCATATGAAGGCGGGAATCCACAGGCAAGAGTAATTATAGACAGGGAAAAAGCAGCAACATACGGAATTTCTGTCTCAGATGTAGCGACATTATTAAATATGTCTGTCCTTGGTATAGATCCGATAAATATCAGGGAAGGAAATGATGAAATAGATGTAACAATCCAGCTGGAAGAACAGTTCAGGGATACTAACGATAAGATACTGGATTTAAGCATGAAATCAAGTAACGGTTCATTCGTAAGATTAAGAGACTTTGCGCATGTAGAGGAAGTAGAAGGACCTTCGGCGATAGAAAAGCAAGACGGACTTCAGCAGATAAAAGTAGGAGCAAATATAGGTACAAGAGGATTGAACGAAGCTCTTGAAATAGTACAGCAGGCATTTAAAGATGAAAATCCGGCAAGCGGATATCAGATAGGTCTTTCGGGAGATGCAGACAGTCAGCAGGAAATGGGTGGAGAATTAGCACAATCATTGCTGCTTTCGATATTCCTGATGTACTTCATAATGGCTGCACAGCTTGAGTCATTCTCGCTGCCTCTGATACTTCTAGGAACACTGCCGTTATCACTGATAGGGGTAACACTGGGACTTCTGATAACAAATACACCGATAAGTATGTTCGTACTCGTAGGACTTATCATGCTTGCGGGAATGGTTGTTAATAATGCGATAGTCTTACTGGATTTTATCGGTCTCCTGCGGAGTCGGGGTATAGAGCTCAGACAGGCAATTATGGATTCGGGTAGATCGAGATTAAGACCAATACTTATGACTACACTTACAACAGTATTAGGATGGGTACCGCTGGCTCTGGGAATAGGAACAGGGGCAGGATACTATCAGGGAATGTCAATTGCGGTAATATTCGGACTGTCAAGTTCGACATTGCTGACACTTGTATTCATACCTGTAGTTTACTCAATAGTAGAAGAAAGAAAACTGAAAGCTCTGGAAAAAAAGAAATATCAAGATGATTAATAAAGGAGGAAAGGGAATGAAGGAAGTAAAAATATTATTTGCCTCGTACCTTTTAGATACAGTAGTGTCAGAGATTAAAGAATCCGGGGTAGAAAGGTATCTGATAATATCTAGGATTACCGGTCAGTGGAGAAAAGATCTGAAACATTTTGATAATCACGTTTGGCCCGGAACTGACAGTATGCTTCTTCTGATAGTAGAAGATGAACAGGCACAGGAAATAGTGGATGTAGTAAGGAAAATAAAAGACGACCTGAGTGACAGAATATCTTTGGCGGTAATAGTAACGCCTATCGATGCGGTCGTATTCTAATAGAAATATTGTAAAATAAAGAAAAAATAAAAAAAAGTGTTGACAAACAGCGAAAGACAGTGTATAATTTCTTTTGTTGTTTAAGCCTTGGTGGCGAAATAGGTAGACGCACAGGACTTAAAATCCTGTGGTGATTATCACCGTGCCGGTTCAAGTCCGGCCCGAGGCACCACTTTAATAAATAACAATGGTTGACGCGGAGTAGAGCAGTCTGGTAGCTCGTCGGGCTCATAACCCGAAGGTCGTTGGTTCAAATCCAGCCTCCGCAACCAAATAAGCCTAGATAGCTCAGCTGGCTAGAGCATGCGGTTCATACCCGCAGGGTCGGAGGTTCGAGTCCTCTTCTAGGCACCAGAATTATCTCCGATTACGGAGTGAAAAAAGTAGTCGGTTTATCATAAATTAAGAATTATATTAACCTTGATTGAACTAATAGAAGTTAGTTCAATTTTTTTATTAATATTTTAAATGACTCTTGTATTCTTTTCTGTCTATTATTCAAAACTTCCTTTAGCGTTTCAAATACATCGCTTTCATTTTCAGTATTTAAATCAGCTAATAACTTCTTTTGCAATTCTAGATCATTAATAGGGAACTTTTATGTTTAATAGTCTTTGATTTTGCAACAGGACTGATGAAGGCATGGCATAATGGAGAAGTGAGCAGCAATAAAAGCAGGAAAGATTTATTGAGGAAAGCAATGTTTTTATCAATGATATTGATAGAACACTGGCTGGATAAAATAAGTCTGATACCGGACAATAGCATGAGTTTTAGAACACTGGTGTTAGTATTTATAATAGTAAATGAAGGTATATCAATACTAGAAAATATATTAGAAACAGGAGTATCGATACCCGGATTTTTAAAGAAGGTATTTGAAAAGATTGAATAAAAGAGAAGAAGATGAAACTGATTAATTTCAGGTTTTTTTAGATTTAAATTCATGATATACTTGTTATAAATAAATTGAAAGGATATATAATATGAAGAAATTTAAGTTTATAAAATTTATATTTTTAGGATTATTTATTTTATTTGCAGTCTGGTTTTTAATTAAATTTGGTTACCCTTCTTATCATTCTGCAAAAGGAACAGAGTTTTTGAAAAAAGGAGAAATTGGAAAAGCGGAAATATCGTTCAAAAAATCTGCAGATTTAGGAAGTTCAGTTGGAATGTATAAATTAGCTCAATTATATGAATATACCCAAAATATTGTTTTAGCTAAAAAATACTATAAATTAGCTGCTGAAAATGGTGAAGGTCGTTCTTATTGCGGTTTAGCCAGAATATATAAGCAAGAAGGAAATATTAAAGAATATGAGACGGCAGAACAAATGAATCGATTTCTAAATAAAGGGTGTACTCAAGAATAATAAAAAAATAATTATGATAAGTTATAAAAAAGCTACGTTCGAAGGATTTTATGGCTGGGTTTGAAGGGAAATACAGTGATGAAGATATATTAGAACAACTAAGATATCATTATAAAAAAAATTCTAAAATAACAAGAAGTAGTTTTGAAAAGAATAAAACTGTATGTTCAAGTTCAATAGTATATATGAGATTTGGAAGTTGGAATAATGCTTCATTAAAATCTGATATTATGAATAATATAAGAAAAGAAACAATAATAGGGAATTTAAAAAGCCATTATTTAAAAAATAGAAAAATAACAAAGAAAAGTTTTGATTTAGATAAAACAGTATGCCCAGCAAAAATAGTGGAATTAAAATTTGGCAGCTGGGCAGAAGGACTGAAAGCAGCTAATTTAAGTGAAAAGAATGCTAAAAGAAAGAATGATAATTGAGTTAAAAACCCGAAGAAAAAGGGATTACGCATACACAAAGGTTGAATTAGTAGGGGAATATAGGCGATTGAAAAACAGATGAAATATAAAAATGTAAAAATATCAACAGAAGATTTCTATAAGGAAACAGGCGTAAGCATAGAACAAATAGTAAATAATTTTGGAGATTGGGATAATTTTTGTGAAATAGCAAAACCACTAAAAAGAGAAATATGAATAAATATAGATAGTATATAAAAATACTATCTTTTTTTATTACAAAAAGATTAGATACTTGTTGTCAAAATAGTAAAAAATAATTGACAATAATAAATATATTGTTGTATAATTAATTTTGACTAAGATAAAACAAAGAATGGAAATATTGAAATTAGCAAATAGAAGAAATATTAATAGTAACATATTAGGGTAACACTAATAACAATTACTAAGTATCTCGTTTATTTGTTATTTTTTTTAAAGGAGAAAAAATGATGAGGAAAATAATAGCAGTTTTTTTATTGGGGAATATTGTATTTTTAGCAGGAGTGGGAGATATAATAGAAAGAAACAATACAGTAATAGAATTAATAATTATGTGATATTTGGAATAAAATTTTAATAAAAAGGTGAGGAGATTATGAAGAGAGGAAAAAGGTATAACATTGTAAAAAGAAATGTAGCAGTAGGATTACTGCTTGGAATGTTAAACAGCATGCTGTTTGCAGATATAAAGGTAGATAAAAATGTACCGCAGAAAACAAGTGTAGACAGAGCACAAAATGGTGCTAACATCATTAATATTAATACTCCTAATAATAAAGGAATTAGTGTTAATGATTTTAGTGAGTTCAGAACAAAAGATCCTACAGTATTTAATAACTTTGGTCAGGGAGTGGGAAGAAGTTATCTTGCAGGAATGATGGCAGCTAACCCAAATCTTAC